>WNGQ01000790.1_pt1 | contig 40970 bp, 28 predicted proteins | sample 5407661 | NCBI WGS metagenome assembly WNGQ01 (sample SAMN13153382, study PRJNA577476) | soil metagenome | isolation source: 60 cm soil or saprolite under Garry oak tree replicate 2 | place: USA:California | collected 2016-06-15 | reverse complement strand
GCGTCCTTGGGGACCGCGCGAAAAGCGTGCTCCTCCTCGGAAGAGCACCCACTGACTGGAAAGCCGGATGCGGGAGATCCGCCCGTCCGGTTTGGGAGGGAGGGGGAGCGCATCGCGCTCCTCCTATCCTCATCGGCGCGGGACATTTAGCGCGAGATAAAAGCGAAGGTCGGCGCGGGATGTAGGGCATGCTTCCAGCCTGCCGGTTCTTCGGGCATCCTGCCCCAAGTTTCTGGAATGATGAGCCAATCGAACACTAGCATTGGGAGGCCGTTCCCGGGTCCGAGCCATTCGGCGGGACGCCCAAGCGATGCGACCGGAAGCCCGAAAGCTTTCCGGCCGCTCCCCAAATCGCAAGTAGTGTTTCTCGTGTGGACGGCCTAACGCCCCGGATCAACGACCTCGCGCCCGCGACGCTCGACATGGATCGGAGACGCAATCGCGGGGTTCGCTGCATCCGGTTTACGAGACTCCAAGAAAGGTGTTCAAGGTAGTTCGATGCGAAAGTACCGCGCTGGCAAATCCGCATTGATGGCGTTGGTGTAGCGGAAACTGCCGCTACCATCAAACAGTTTGGTCGCTACTGGAGTCCACTGGGAACTTGGCAAAGCAATGTTTGTGGACGCCATGATGTGCCCAGTCGCTCCGGGCAATGCGCCCGTGCCGACAATGACCACATTGGTTCCGTCGCGGAAAATGATTTCGCCAAGTGAGTAAGTAAATACCATTTGCGCGATTGTCACTGATGCCTGACTTCCACCGGTCGCGTTAAAGCTGTTTGTGCTAAACGCGCGAAAATCAGTTCCATAGCCGGGAGTGGACGAGTTCACGGCATCAAGAAATGCGGTGTTCCCCGAATCGCTGCCGGTGTGACGGAAGAGCATCACGAGGTCGCCGCCTTGATAAACATAGGGAGTGTCAAAGACTACTAGCGAACCGAATGAGTTGAGGCTGGCACTCCTGGTGAATGAATTGGCGCCGATGGAAAGCGCTCCGCTCTTTACCAGCACCGGCGAGAGCATATTCGAGGCAAAATTCGTGCTCATGCCTGATATTGGTTTGGCCGCTTGAGCCAGCGTCACTTGGTAATCAGACCAAGTGACAGTATTGGTGGGAAAGGCAACGGCATTCGTGATCAACCGGAATCGCAATTCGGTGATCCTCGTGCCGACCGGCAGGCCCCCCAGGGCGGCGGGCGAGAACTGCATCTGATATGTGCGGGGAAAACCGTTGTTGCGCAGGAGTGTATTCAATCCCGTTGTGCCGCTTGTTGCCGTGTAAGCACCGGGGGCGACGACCACACCTGGCTGCGCCGCAGGTCCGCGTGTGAACGTGAATGTTGGTCCAAAGTAAGCAGAGTCAAGAGTTGGCGGTGGAATATCCGGCATCGCCAGCGTTGAACTACCAATTTGACGAAGAAAGCCCACCAGGCTGACTCCAGTCCCGGACTGAACCGTGGCCCCGAAATCAATAATTTGGTTGGCGCCGCTTACAGGCATCAGCCCTCCAATCCGGTACAAGCCTGGCGCCAAATATAATGGCGAAACGGAGTTAACTCTCCAACCCCCATCCGGATCAAGAGAAGGTTTCAATGTTGAAGCGGATGTGATGACTGAATCTCGCAGCAAGGTCCCGGTAGATGCATCCCACAAACCAACCTGAAAAGTTTGACCGAATAAAAAGCCATCTGATTGTTGGTCCCAGAATCCCAACCCATCAACGACGATCCCATTAGTGTCTGACACCTGAAACTCCCAGCCCAGAGTAAGTCCTCCAAACCCCGAAACCAACGCAGCACCTCCGCTTGTTGGGTCCACGCCAATAGTGCCGGCTTGAGCTGGGGAAAGGACAACCGCGCAAAAGACGGTGATTAGAGTCGTGGTTTTCATAGAGCAAAGCGCCATTCGGGCGGATCTATTGGTGCCGGTGTTTTGCCTGTCTCTGCCGATCGCAAGGTTATTGTGATGCGTGGTATGGCAGCCCTTAAATACAACTGGCGGTTCGTGTATGAAAATGGCCGTATGAATACCGATGAAGCAGTGCGCCGACTCGCGGAAGTGCTTCGGCGGAAGCATCTGGCGCTCGCCACTGAGCGGACTTACTGCGCCTGGCTCAGGCGATATTGCGAGTACCTCAAAGGGCTTCCTTCTCATTTGTCGAGCGAACAAAAGCTGGAACGGGTTCTGATTCATCAGGCCAAAAAGGATATCGCCGCCAGCACGCAAAATCAAGCCTTTAATCCTACCCTGTTTTTCTACCAAGAGGCCTTGCACGCGGATCTGAAAAACGTCCAGGCCTTGCGAGCCGGACGACCAGCCCAGATTTGCCGCGCCCCGACTCCGGCGGACACCTGGCAGTTGAACAAAACGATCCAGTCCCACGCTGATTTTGCCACCAGCCCGGCCGTCAGGTTGCTCCACGGTTGCGGCCTGCGCGTGAGCGAGCCGCTCAACCTGCGGATCAAGGACGTGAACTGGCCAGTGACGAGAACGGCGTGCGGCGCGAAGTTCGCCAGGTCCCGCGCCAGCAGCGCGAAGTTGGCCGATTCGACCGCGGCTTTGCGATCGCCGAGGTACTGGATTCACCAGGATGCCAGACGCGTCATTGGCCAGGATCACCGCGTCATATTCGGTCAGGCATTTCACGGAGCGGAAGGCGCGCTTAAGCGCTTCCACGGGCGGGATGGTCAGGTTCTTTCGCATGATGGCACAGCTCATGGCGGAGAAGAACGGTCAACGATGGGGACGATTTTGGGCCGTCAAATTCTTGTCAATTTGCCACCGGGCAATACGCGGAAGCGCTCTCCGCGCCAGGTCACTCGGTTGCCGACAAACGCCAGCCCCCAGATAAGCGCCTGGAGCAAGTCTCTAATCGGGACCAACCACCAATAGGCGAAGTGTCCAGTTGCTCGGGTCAACCGCTTTTGAAGAAACAAGGCCGTCATGATCCGGACCAGCGCGCAGGTGATCAAGAAAATGGACTCCCACCGCCAGATGCGCTCGGCCGCCAAAGGGTAGCGGGCGAGCGTCTGTGCGTTTAAGAGCGCGGCGAGCGAGCGGTCTGGCGCAGCGCCGAAGAACCATAGGAGCAACGGCCAGAGCGTCGCGTTGCCCAGCAGACTGAAGAAAAATGGGAGCGGCTGGCAGAAGCGAATCGTGCGCGCCCACCGCAGTTGGTGTTGCCAGACGCGCCGCCAGCCCATCGGTCCTTCCCGACATTCCACGGTCACCGGACAGAGCACAATCCGGCCGCCGTTTCGCGCGATCAAGTTTCCCAACTGATAATCGTCCGCCAGAAAATCGACGAGCGCGGCGAATCCGCCGATCTGTTGCAAGGGTTCGCGGCGGATGGCCATCACCGCGCCCAAGGCGAAGTCGAGCGGCTTGAGGCTCCGCGACTGCAGCACCTGGCTCCAAAAATCGGCGTTCGTCGCGATGGCTTCCCACTGCATCGCGAGCGTGGCCGGATTGGCCAGTTGATAGAAGCAGTTCACCAGCCCCACGTCCGATTCCGGAAACGGCGCGACGACATTGATCAATAAATCCCGCGGCGCGCGCACGTCGGCGTCGCTCACCACGCTGATGCCGTGTCGGGCCAAACGTTGCAGTTGAATCAGCGTGGAGACTTTGGCGTTCGGCCCGAGCGATTCGCCGCAAATTACCAGTTCGGCTTGCGCGTTGGGATGCTCCGCGATCAATCGACGGACCACGCCGCAGACCGGATCGTGCCCGGAAGCGACGCCGAACAGGATCTGGACCGGGCTGGGATACTCCTGCGTAAGCCAGCTTCGCAGACACTCGGCCGTCTCCGCGTCGCCGCCTTTGAGCGGTTTGAGCAGGGTGACGGCGGGGAAGAAGTTTGAATCGGCAACGCGCCTGTGCAAGGGGAAGCGGCTGGCTACGACGAGCTGCCAGAGTGTGATCGCCAAACTCAGTACCGCCAGGCTGGCGAAAATGATGGTCAGGATCACGCGCGGATTTTAACCGCGTCGCAGTTCCTGGAACAGCCTTTTGGCGCCGAAGCAACGCGGGGAACGAGGCCTCGACAATTTCGGCCTGTCCGTAGATTTCGGTCCAGCAACTAAATCGCGACCACGGAGTCTGGAAAGCGACTGAAATTCGATTGAAATTTGTCTTGCCACAGTCCGGTCGATGCGCTAGGATACGGGGCGTTCATCCGGTTTTAGACGTATGAAAACCATTTCTCAGAAGGAAACTCAGATGAGCAACCGAAGCGCGGCGGGGTTCACCCTCATTGAACTCCTCGTCGTGGTTGCCGTCATTGCCATTCTCGCCGGACTGGTGCTGCCCGCCCTGGCGCGGGCCAAAATGAAGGCGACGCAGGCCGGTTGCATGTCCAACCTCAAACAAGTCGCCCACGCGCTCGAAATGTACGCGGAGGACAATGAGGACTCGTTGCCCGGGCCGTGCTACACCGGTGCGCGGGCCAGCTACGACCAGAATTCCAGCACCGAACTGATCTGGTACATTGCCAATAATCTCGGCTCGCCGCCGGGTCCCACCACGAAGGTTGCCGACGTCTTTGTTTGCCCGGGTTACCGGCGCCAGGCCCCGGACCTGACTTCGATGGTGGGCCGCAAGTGTTATTTGCTCAACGACAACGTGAGCGCCGGACCCGGGAAAGTTCCCCCCTTCGGTTATCCTGACGATGGCAGCGTGCCTGCGATCCAACCCCTGAGATTGGCCGAAGTGAACAACTACGGCCCGCCAGCCAACATTTTCACCATGACCGATGTCGATAAGGGCAATGTTCCCAATCCGGGGGTCAGTTGGTGGAGCGATCTCCCTTACCGGCCGGTTCATGGCTCGGTGCGTAACGCCCTGTTCTTCGACTGGCACGTCGAACCCCAAAAGGCCTGGTAAACAGTCCGCGGCTGTCTCCCCCTCAGCGGAGAGAACTGAATAAAGAAGTCAGAAAGCGCCAAAGGCCTGGATCAAACTGTCGGATGATGCGTCGTGTCTGCAACACCGTCTGGGTTGGGGTCGCTCTCGTCTGCTCAGCGGTCTGGCCACTTCCGACGGCGCGGGCCGGCCTTCTTAGCGGCACCAACACTTCGATCCACACCGGCGCGGACATCAACCTGACGGCGGCGGGGCCGCTGGATTGGGTGCATTGGGGCCTCTACACACCCACCAGCCTGGATCGGAAATCGGGCGTTACTCCCCAAATCGGCGACTGGACCGTGGTCGGCCCGAGCAATGCCTTCACCGCCGCTTATCAGTTCAGCGACAATGCCAACGGCTATAGTTGGAGCGATGGCACGCCCACGGCCAGCGTCACCAACACGACCACTGGCGTTTGGGCCTACGGCGTACCGAACATCGGCACGGGATTTGAGCTGAGCGTGCCGGCGGATACGACCACGCGGACCTTGAAAGTTTACGTGGGCGCGTTCGCCGCCAGGGGCAGGTTTGAGGCCAGCCTCAGCGATCTGAGCGCCGCCGACTACCTCGACAGTTCACTGAGCAATATCCGCAACGGACCGAGCGCCGTTTACGCCCTCCAATATGCTGCCAATTCGGCGGGCCAAACGCTCCGGATCCGCATTACCGTCGAGCAGATCTTTGGACCTGCGGGCAACGTCACCTTGCAAGCCGCGGCCCTCACCGCCAATGGAGCCAACAATCCGCCGATTGTTTCCATCACCAGTCCCATCAATAATGCGACTTACACGACCCCGGCAAATCTCACTATCATGGCCGATGCGATGGATTTGGATGGGACGGTGACGAAAGTGGAGTTTTACGACGGAGCGACCAGGTTGGGCGCGGACACGACCAGCCCCTACAGCTTCACTTGGAACAGCGTGCCCGCCGGCTATCACGTGCTCACCGCTGTCGCCACCGACAACAGCGCCGACTTCTCCACGTCCATGCCCGTGGAAATCTTCGTGAACGACTCGGGCGGCAGCTTGTCCGGCAGCAACGCCGTCCCGCCTTCAATGATTAATTTAACAGTGGAAGGAACGGCCGACTGGGCGCACTGGGGCCTGGTTTCCGCCAACAGTTTCGACCACAAGAGCGGAGTGACCCGGCAAATCAGCGACATTACAGTGCTCGGCACGCAGGCCCCGCAGCAATATGCCGACAATCTCACCGCCTACTCCTGGACCGACGGCACCCCCACGCCCAGCGCGACCAACAGCACGACCGGCGTATTCATCACCGGGACAACCAATGGTTTTGAGATCCAGGCGTCGGCGGACACTACGCCGAGACGATTGAAGGTCTTTGTGGGGCTTTACGGGGCGCAGGGAAATTTTCAGGCGTTCCTGAGCGATTTTAGCGCGCCGGCCTACACCGACACCTCGCTGAACGATGTTTTTGGGAACAGCTACGCGGTCTATACGCTGGACTACGCGGCGGCATCCGCGGGCCAGAAGCTCATTGTTCAATACCGGTCTTTGGTCCTGTATGATCTGGACTTCGGCAACGTCACGCTACAGGCCGCGACGCTGGTTGGCGTCAGCAGCAACACGCCGCCAGCGATCCCCCAGCAGCCGGTGAGTTTGGTCGTGACGCAGGGCAACACTGCCACCTTCAGCGTGACGGCCACCGGCACGGCGCCATTAAGTTACCAATGGCGATTCGGCATTCCGGGCAATGGCGGAGCAAACCTCGCCGGCGCCACCAGCCCCATTCTCAACGTGACCAACGCCCAGCCAACCAATGCGGGCAATTACCGGGTCATCGTCACCAACCTGTTTGGTTCGGTGACCAGCGCCGTCGCGACACTGACCGTTCTGGTGCCGCCGTCCATCACCCAACAACCCCAAAGCCAAACCGTCCCGGAGGGCACCAACGTTACTTTCACGGTCATGGCCACGGGCACTCTTCCCCTGAGCTATCAATGGTTTTTCAAGGGAGCCGTACTGTCCGGTCAGACGAACGCGATGCTGACCATTCCCAATGTCCAGGCAGCCAACGCCGGCAGTTACACGGTGATGGTCAGCAATCAGGCTGGCGCCATCACCAGCAATCCGGCGAACCTGAAAGTTTTGGCCAGTTCGATCATCACCCGTGTCAGTGAAACGGGAACAACGGCCAGCATTACTTTCACGACGGTGAGCGGACTCACCTACACCGTGCAGTTCAAGAACCACCTGGATGACAGTGTCTGGACGGCCATCCTGCCTTCCGTCTCAGGGACTGGCAGTCCGATGACCGTAAACGATATGACAGCCACTGCCGCGACTCGGTTTTACCGCGTTCGCATCGAGTAACAAGGCTGCCCGGCAGTTTTTGACCGCTCGGCCGCGTTGCGTTGGGCTGGCCATGCCTTCAAGCGCCCGTTTCGGGATGCAGCGCCCTGCCAAACATCGCTGAGGAGCGGCATTCGGCGGGTGCGGATACCTTCCTGGCGCACCCCGCTGGGGCAACGCGTCCAGATCCCTTCAACCTAATGGCCTCAGTGCTGGAATACAGGTCAGACAGTGTCTAGAAATGAGGCGCGCTGTCCATTAATGGGATATTTTGTTGGATTCTGTTACAGTTTCAGCCTGCGGTTGTCGGAATTTGTCTGACATTTTCATGCGGAATCCCCTGTCAGGAGGCACCTTCGGCGATGAGCAGCTTAAACGGCTCTGCGAGCCGGGCAGCATGGCAGGCAGCTTGCTTGAACCTCAGAGTCCGTGTGCGTTATGCAAATCAAGCTGAATCGGAACCATCGTTTCTACGCCGTTCGTTCCGCCTTCACGATCATTGAGGCGATCGTGGCCATGGCGATCGTGGGCTTTATGGTCGTCGCGCTCTACAGCGGCATTACCTCCGGCTTTTTCAGCGTCCGCTTCGCGCGGGAGAACCTGCGCGCGACGCAGATCATGGTTGAAAAGATGGAGGTGATCCGCCTCTGCACCTGGGACCAGATCAATTCCAACGGGTTCATTCCCACCACTTTCACCGCCCCCTATTTCCCCCAGGATTTCACCACCAACTCCTACATGAGCACGCTCGGCGAGGGGTTGACTTACACCGGCGCCATTTCCATCACTCCGGTAACCGCCCTGGAATTGAATGGCGATTATAACGACGACCTGCGCAAAATCACCGTCACCCTTTCCTGGACGACTCAAAACGTTCCGCGCACCCGGCAGATCAGCACTTACGTGTCCCGCTATGGCATTCAGAACTACCTCTTCAACTAAGAGGTTTTCGGGGAAAAGGCCGTCTGGCTTCGTTGCTCCTCAGTCGAAGATCCACCAGGGATATTCTCCTTCGTCGCGCCTCGCCATCCGGCCTTTTCCCCGAAAACAGCGCCCCTCGTAGTTTCCAAACAGGCTCTAAGCCGCCATTGGGCCGGGTCCGTGGCGCGTTCACTTTGGTTGAATATGTGATCGGCATCGGCATTGGCAGCCTGGTACTGCTCACCATTCTATCCCTCTCGCTCTACAGCGGCAAGAGTTTCGCCGGCCTGGCCAATTATGTGGACCTGAACGCCTCCAGCGTTAACGCCCTGGACCAGATGAGCAAGGACATTCGCCAGTGCGTCGCTCTGACCGGCTATTCCTCCACCCAAGTCACGTTCGACGACGGTACCCTATCCCCCCTCATTTATTCGTACGATCCGACTGCCCGCACGCTGACCCGCCAAAGCGGCGGCCAGGCGAAAGTATTGCTGACCCAGTGCGACGACCTGCGCTTCGCCATCTACCAGCGGACGCCCCTGCCCGGCAGTTACGACCAATATCCCGTTGCCGCCGTCACCACCTGCAAAGTGGTCGCGGTCAAGTGGGTTTGCTCCCGCACCATCCTCGGCGCCAAAGTCAATTCGGAGGACATCCAGGAGGCCAAAATCGTCATCCGCAAACATTAGAACCATGATTCTCCATTCGGCCCGCCATCTCCGCCCACGAGGCAACGTTCTGATCGTGACGATTTGCATCACCGCGATCATCGGTCTGGCGCTAGCCGGTTACCTCACGCTGGCCAGCAACCAGAACCAACTGACCATGCACTCCCAGGTTTGGAACTCCGCCATGCCGGTCGCCGAGGCCGGCATCGAGGAAGCCTTGACGCATCTTAGCCGGAATTATATCACTAACATGGAGTCTTCGGGCTGGGTGCTCTCCGGCGGCCAATATGTGAAAAGCAATTCGATCGGCGATGGCAATTATCAGGTCACGATTTCGCAATCGCTCCCCTATACAATCGTTTCCACCGGTTACGCTCCGATGCCGGGAAGTTCGACCTATGTTTCCCGTTCGGTGCAGGTGACGACGCAAAACCAAAACGCGTTCACCGGCGCCCTGATCCTTCAAGGCACCGTCAACCAGAACGGCAACAACGTGACCACCGATAGCTATGATCCGCGGGACCCTAAAAAGAGCACCAACGGCGCGTACGATCCGGCCAAGGCGGGCGACAAGGGAGACGTAACCTGCGCCAATGGCATGTTCAACGTCGGTAACGCGAATATTTGGGGCCACGCATTGACGGGGCCAGGCGTCACGCCTAGCACCGGACCCAACGGAGCGATTGGCAGCGTCGCCTGGAACCAAGCCGGCATGTCCGGGATTCAGCCTGGCTGGGTGCAAAATGATTTCAACGTGAGTTTCCCCGATGTGCAGGCGCCCTTCGCTGCCGCCGCGGCTCCCGCCTCCGGGAGCTACGGAGGCACCAATTATGCGTACGTCCTTGGCAATGGAAATTATCTCTCCTCCACCCTTGGCGGCAAGGTGCTCGTTACTGGCAACGCGACGCTTTACGTGACCGGCAATATTCTCTTCGACCTTGGCGACTTTCTTCTAATCGCGCCCGGCGCCAGCTTGAGGCTCTATATGGGGGGCGCCAGCGCCAGCTTTCAAGCCATCTTCAATCCGAATAACGGCGCGGCGAGCTTTCTATATTTTGGATTGCCAAGTAATACCTCGATCGCGCTGTCTGGGACGTCGGATTTGACCGGCGCAATTTATGCGCCCGAAGCGTCCATCGCGGTGACCGGGAGCGCGGTGATTTTTGGCGCTGTGATGGCCCACGACGCAACCATGAGAGGAAACGCGGCGGTCCACTACGATGAGTCCTTGGCCAGCATACCGCCGATCCGCGGCTTCATTATCAACTCCTGGAACGAATTGTAACCACGCGGTTTTCTTTCGCTTCTCCTACTGATTCCCATCACGGCGCCGTTTGCGCCAGCCGCTCCGTTTCACCGCGCCGCTTCTCAAAGGGCGTGCTCTTGACGACGCCCAGGACGAGACTCGTGAATTTGTATTTGCGCTTGGCCACTTCCTTGCAAATCCCATCGAGCGCGCACTTGTCATAATAATCCAATCCACGGCCCAGGGCGTAGGTCAGCATTTTCTCGGACAGGCAACGGACGAAAACGTCTTTCTTTCGTTTCAGCAGAATGGCCTTGAGGTCCGCCGGTCCTTTGAAGGTTTCGCCGCTGACCAATTGACCGGCAGGATCGATGGGAAAGTTTCCATCTTTCTCGCGCCAGGCGCCGAGGCCGTCGAAGTTTTCAAAGCCGAACCCGATCGGGTCCATCCGCGCGTGACAGGAGGCGCAGAGCGCGTTGGCGCGATGCTGCTCCATCCGCTGGCGTAAGGTGCCGGTCAGCGCCGCGGCCTGGCCCTCTTTTAACTCCGGCACCCCCGGCGGCGGCGGCGGCGGGGGACTACCCAGGATGTTTTCCAGGACCCATTTGCCGCGCTTGACCGGCGAAGTGCGCGTCGGGTTGGAAGTGATGGTCAGGATGCTGGCCTGCGTCAACAACCCGCCACGTTGACCGTGCTTGAAAGCGACGCGCTGAAAGGCTTCGCCTTTGACGCCGCTAATGCCGTAATGGCGCGCCAGACGCTCGTTCAAGAAGGTGTAACGCGCGTCGAGAAACTCCAGGACGCTGCGGTCTTCCCGCATAATCGTGCCGAAGAATAGTTCCGTCTCCTTCTGCATTGCCGCGCGCAACTCTTCGTCGAAGCTGGGAAAGACTTCCCTGGCCGGCGACACCAGGCTCAAATTGCGGATTTGCAGCCACTGGTCCGCGAAGTTTTCCACCAAGGCCCGGCTCTTCGGGCTTTTCAACATCCGCCTGACTTGCGCCTCCAGATTCTTGCGCAAGCTTCCACGCCCGGCCTCCGCGAACAGTTCGTCGTCGGGCATGCTGCTCCACAGGAAATAGGAGAGTCGCGAGGCCAGCGCATATTCATCGATCGGATGAATGGCAGCCGGGTCGATCGGATCCGGCTGCAACTCGCCGCGAAAGAGAAAATGGGGCGAAACCAACACCGCCTGCAGCGCCAGCTTGATTCCCGCTTCGAAGCTGTCTTTTTCCTGCTCGGCCAGCGCGACGAAACCGGCGAGGCGATTCACTTCTTCCGGGCTGACTGGCCGGCGGTAGGCGCGTTGGGCAAAATGTTGAAGGATCTGGCGGGCGCATTCCGTTTTCGTTTCCGGCGTCGGCTGGCAGATAAAGATCCGCTGGTGCGATTCCGGCAGCGGGACCGGACCCGCCGCCGCCGGGACCACGATCTCGAGGTAGTCGATGATAAGATTGCGGTCGCGCTTCTTCGGGTCCGGCTCCTGGGCGTTAAAATAATTATTCAGGTAAGCGGCGGCGAATTTCCTTTTGCCGGGCGCCAGGGACAGGCGCATTTCGTAAATCCGCGGCGCGGGCAGTTCGGCGGTGACCTCGAACCGCTGAACTTCCTTGTCGTCAAGTAGAAAGGCCATGCGCGCCGGTTCCGGCCCGGCTTGTTCGCCGTACGCCCGGGCCCGCAAGACATACTCGCCATCGCGGGCAAACTCGAATTGCAGGTGAATATCCCCTTCGCGAACCAGGGCGCGCATCCCTTGGGCGTTCGCATCGCCCGGCGCGGTGCCCTCCAGCGCGGCGGCGTAGAAACGGTTCGTCCAGGCGGTGGTTCGCAAATCGGTCACGATGGCCTGGCTCAGAATCTTTTCCGCGGCGCCCAGGTATTTCTCAATCAGGATCGGGGGCAGCGAAAGCACGTCGCCGATGTTGTCGAAGCCATACCCCACGTCGTCGGCCGGAAAATCATCCGCCGGATGGAAATCCACGCCCACCAGATCGCGAATGGTGTTGTTGTATTCGGCGCGATTGAGCCGCCGCAAGGTGACGCGGCCCGGGTCGGGATGCTGGCAATCGCAGTGCAGGATCTCGCTCTCGATCCATTGCGCGATCAAATCTCGTTCGGCTTGGGACGGCTGGCGCTTGTTTTCCGGCGGCATGACGTGCAGGCTGAGGTTCTCCAGCACCTTTTCCCACACCTGGCGGTCTTTGAAGGCGGACCCTTCGTCCTTATACGCATCGAGCGCCAGGCCCCCCTTTTTCTTGCCGTTGCCGTGGCAGGGGTAGCAATACTCCTGCAACACGGGCGTGACGGTCTGCGCAAACGAAATCCGCTGCGCGGCGCCGGCCGCCTTGCCGCCTTCCCGCGCCGGTTCGCCGGGACGCGCGGAGGCGCGGGTTTGATCGAAACCCAGCGGCAATAAAGCCAGCAGCGCGGCCATTTTCAAAGTCATAGACTTAGACTAGACGCATGGGACAAGCCCTTTGCGGAATCTTTTTAAGAAATTATCGCTGGCCGCCGAACCCCCACGGCCGTCTCGCCCGCCGCGGGCTTGAGGAGGTTTCACGGGACAAATAATGGGAGCGGTTTTGATTAGCTGGATGCTGGAACACCGCGCGCCAAGCTCGGTGGCATCGGCCTTGTCGTTGGCCGACTCCTTGCTACGATCCGCGCCTCAGGCGGTTTCGGTTATTTGTCGAGTTGGCCTTCGCCTTCGGCGCGAGGCGAATTACCATTCGCGGTTCCCGCTTCCTGGAGGCTGCTCTGCAGCACGAGGGCGTTTTCGAGCACCGCTTCCACCAGCTTGGTTTGCTCCTCATCCAGTTGGACTTCCAACAGGCGACGGGTGGACTGCACCAGGCTATCGAGGGGCTGCCGGATTTGCCTGCGGAGCCGGTTCACCGTCGTGCGGCCAACACGGGCCGAATCGAGCGAGCAATAGCGGGATTGGATGGCCTCGCCCTCCAGCCGTTTCCGTTCAAACTGCTCCACCAGCAACGCCGATTGAAGCTTGGACAGTTCAACCGCGCTCCTTTGGGATTGGTCGTGGGCGTGGCGTTTGGCGGCGGCCAAAGTTTCCTCCAGGCGCTGGCGTTCGCCGGCCTCCTGTTGCAACTTCGATTCGCACTCGCTCAAGCTGTCCAGATTGGTCTGCAGCCGCGCTTCCAGGTCCGCTTGGGCGCGTTTAAAGGCCTGCTTGGACTCGTCGAACAGCGAGAGATATTGACGCCACTGGGCGCTCATGTCGCCCACGGCGCGCAACTGTTCTTCGGCCAATTGCCGGTCGGCGGTTTCTTGCTGCAACTGGGCGCTCGCCCGAACCACCGCCTCCTCTTTTTCGCGCAGTTGTTGTTCGAGCTCGCTGATCCGGGTGTGGGCGGCCCGCTCCGATTCGAGGTGCTGGCTGAGGTCCGCGTGCAGTTTCTCCAACTTCGCCGAGAGGGAGCCAGCGCGGCGCTCAGTGCGGCGCCGCTCACCCCGTTGCTTCTCCAGTTCGGCGGTCAGCCGGGCCTGGGACGCGACGCCGTCGTGGACGCGAGCTTTCAACTCGGCCACCTCGCCGGGGTCCGCCGCCTCGCTTTCCAAGTCAGCTTTGGCGCGCTCCAATTCCGCGGCGCTCTCGCGCAAGCGGCTTTCGAGCTCCTCGACGCGATGCCTGGATTCGGCGACCATTTTCTGCTCCGCCGCCAACCGCGCGCACAGTTCCTCGCGCTTCCGGCGGAGATCGGCCAATTCCTGTTCCAGCCGGCTGCATCGCGCGGTTTCCTCCTTGTGAGCCGCGTCCGCCCGTTGCGCCGCCCCCTTCGCCGCCTCCAGCTCGGCGCCCGATTCGGATTCGAGCCGAGCGCGCTCCGCGACGCGCGAGTCCAGCTCCGTTTTGAAGGTCGCAAAAGAGGCCGCGGTTTCGCGCAGGCTTTTCTCGAGTTCCTTGACGCGGCGCTTGGATTTTGCGCCCGCCTGCTGTTCGGCAATGAACTTGTCGTAAACTTGATGGCGCTCCTGCCGGAGGTTCGCCAGCTCGTTTTCGAAACGCTTCGCGGACCGTTTCGATTGGGCAATTGCCTCCTTGATGGCGGCTTTCGCCTCCGCGGCTCCTGCTTTGGCCGCGTCGAGTTGCGCGCGCAGTTGGGATTCCAGGCCCGATCGTTCCCCGGCTTGCTCGTGCAGTTCGGCCTTGACGCGTTCCAACTCGCCGGCGTTCTCGCGCAGCCGCTGCTCCAGTTCCTCGCTCCGCCGCCGGGACTCCGCCGCCGCCTGTTGCTCGACCGTCAGCTTGCCGCTGAGTTCGTCGCGCGCCTGCCGAAGGGCGGCCAGTTCCGCGTCGAAGTTACTGTGCAGCTCGGCTTTGACGCGTTCCAGCTCGCCAGCGTTCTGGCCCAGCCGCTGCTCCAGCTCCTCGGTGCGCCGCCGGGACTCGGCCGTCTCCTGTTGCTCGGCGGTCAGCTTGCCGCTCAGGTCGCCCCGCGTCTGCCGCAGCGCCACCAGTTCCTCTTCAAACCGCTGGTTGCGCTGGGCTTCCTCCTGCCGCAGACTGTTGCCGAAGATTCGCAGCCGCTCTTCAAAGCCCACGTTGCGCGCCGCTTCTTCTTCCAGGCTGGCTTCCGCCCGTGCGGCGGCGCCCTTGGCGGCGTCGAGTTGGGCGCGCAGTTGCGACTCCAGGCGCGCTTGTTCGGCGGCGTGGTTGTCGCGCTCGGCCTTGAAGCGCTCCAACTCGGCGGCGCTCTCGCGCAGCCGGTTTTCCAGTTCTTCGCCGCGCTGCCGGGACTGCGCCGCCGCCTGTTGTTCGGCGGTCAGCTTGCCATTGAGTTCGTCGCGCGCCTGCCGGAGGCTGGCCAGGTCGTGTTCGACCTGGGTACACTGGGCGGCCTTTCCCTTGAGGGCGCCTTCGGCCCGCTCGGCGGCGGCCTTCGCGGCATCGAGTTGGCCGCGCAGTTCGGATTCCAGCGAGGCTTGTTGCTCGGCGGTCTTGTCCCGGTCCGACTTGACGCGCTCCAACTCGGCGGTGTTCTCGCGCAGCCGGTTTTCAAGGTCCTCGCCGCGCTGGGTAGAGCGGGCGGTGGCCTGCTGCTCGGATTTCAATTCGCCGCTCAGTTCATCGCGAACCTGCTGGAGGTTGGTCAGTCGCAGCTCAAAGTGTTCGCTGCGGTCGGCTTGTCGCAGTTCGGCTTTGACGCGCTCCAGTTCGAAGGTGTTTTCGCGCAGGCGGCTTTCCAGTTCTTCGGCGCGCCGCTTGGATTCAGCCGCGGACTGTTGTTCGGCCGTCAGCTTGCCGTTAAGCTCCTCCTGTAACTGTCGGAGACCGGCCAGTTCCTGCTCGAAGCGCTTATTGCGCCCGTGCGCTTTCAACCACGCCGCCTCCAACTGCTTGGCCAGGGCCTCGGCGGTATTGAGTTGTTCGCGCCATTCGGACTCCAAACGCTTTTGTTCCGCCGTTTGCTTTTCCAGCTCGGCCTTGACTCGTTCCACTTCCGCGCCGCGGTCGCGCAGGCGGCTTTCCAATTCCTCGGCCCGCCGCCTGGACTCGGCCGCCGCCTGGTGCTCGGCCGTGAGCTTGCTTTGCAGTTCGTCGCTTGCCTGGCGGTATTCGGCCCCTTCCTGGTCGAATCGCTTGGTGCGTTCGACTTGCTCGAGCTTGAGACTGTTGCCGAGGATTCGCAGGCGCTCTTCAAATCCCTTGTTGCGCCCCGCCTCTTCCAACCAGGCCGTTTCCAACTTCTTGGTCAGCGCATTGGCCGCTTCCAGTTGTTCGCGCCAGTCGGACTCCAGACCGGCCCGTTCCTCGGCTTGCTCGTGCAACTCGGCTTTGACCCGTTCCAGCTCGCCGGCGTTCTGGCCCAGCCGCTGCTCCAGCTCCTCGGTGCGCCGCCGGGACTCGGCCGTCTCCTGTTGCTCGGCGGCCAGCTTGCCGCTCAGGTCGCCCCGCGTCTGCCGCAGCGCCACCAGTTCCTCTTCAAACCGCTGGTTGCGCTGGGCTTCCTCCTGCCGCAGACTGTTGCCGAAGATTCGCAGCCGCTCTTCAAAGCCCCCGTTGCGCGCCGCTTCTTCCTCCAGGGCGGCTTCGGCCCGTCCGGCGGCGGCCTTCGCGGCATCGAGTTGGCCGCGCAGTTGCAACTCCAGGCACGCTTGTTCGGCCGCGTGATGGTCGCGCTCGGCCTTGAAGCGCTCCAACTCGGCGGCGCTCTCGCGCAGGCGGTTTTCCAACTCTTCGCCGCGCTGCCGGGACTGCACCGCCGCCTGTTGTTCGGCGGTCAGCTTGCCATTGAGTTCGTCGCGCGCCTGCCGGAGGCTAACCAGGTCATGTTCGACCTGGCGGCACTGCGCGGCCTGTTGCCTTAGGGCGGCATCCGCCCGCTCGGCGGCGGCCTTCGCGGTATCGAGTTGGCCGCGCAGTTCGGATTCCAGCGAGGCTTGTTGCTCGGCGGTCTTGTCCCGGTCCGTCTTGATACGCTCCAGCTCGGCGGTGTTTTCGCGCAGCCGGTTTTCGAGGTCGTCGCTGCGCTGTCTGGACTGGGCGGTGGCCTGCTGCTCGGATTTCAATTCCCCGCTCAGTTCATCGCGAACCTGCTGGAGGCTGGTCAATTGCTGTTCAAAGTGTTCGCTGCGGTCGGCTTTGACGCGCTCCAGTTCGGCGGTGTTTTCGCGCAGTCGGCTTTCCAGCTCTTCGACCCGCCGCTTGGATTCGGCCGCGGCCTGTTGTTCGGCCGTGAGCTTGCCGTTAAGGTCGTCGCGCACCTGCCGGAGACCGGCCAGTTCCTGTTCGAAGCGCTTGTTGCGCGCGTCGGCTTCCAACCAGGCCGCTTCCAGCTTCTTGGTCAGCGCCTCGGCGGTATTGAGTTGTTCGCGCCATTCGGATTCCAACCGTTTTTGTTCCGCAGCCTGGGTTTCCAGTTTTGCCTTGGCCGCTTCCACCTCCTCGGCGCTGTCGCGCAGGTGGCTTTCCAGCGCGTCGGCCCGCAGCTTGGATTCCGCCGCGGCCTGTTGTTCAGCCAACAGCTTGCCGTTAAGTTCGTCACGTTCCTGTCCCAGCCCGGCCACTTCCACTTCGAAGCGTTTGGTGCGTTCGGCCTGTTCGAGCTTCAGACTGCGGCTGAGGATTCGCAGGCGCTCTTCAAAAGCCTTGTTGCGGCCGGCTTCTTCCAGCCAGGCGGTTTCCATCTTTTTGGTCAGCGCATTAGCCGTGTCGAGTTGCTCGCGCCATTCGGACTCCAAACGTCCCCGTTCCTCGGCGTGCTTGGCGAGTTCGGCTTTGACGCGTTCCAACTCGGTGGCGTTCTCGCGCAGCCGGTTCTCCAGTTCCTCGCTCCGCCGCCGGGACTCCGCCGCCGCCTGTTGTTCGGCCGCCAGCTTGCCATTGAGTTCGTCGTACCCCTTCCGGAGGTTGGCCAAATCCTCTTCGAATCGATTGGCCCGGCCGCCTTCTTGACGGAAAGCCGCCTCCGCCCGGTCGGCCGCGGCTTTGGCCTCATTGAGTTGGTCGCGGAGTTGGCCGGCGGATTTCTCCAGCTCTTCCTGGCTCCGACGTTGCTCGGCCAACTGCTGCTCAAGTTCGGTTTTAGCGCGCGTGAGTTGCTCCAACGTTTGTTGAAGTTGCTTGCGCTCTTGAAGCTCCCGTTCCAACGCTGTCTGGGCCCGGTTGAGCTCAAGCTCATGCGAAGAAATCCGCCCTACCAGCTCGTCATGCTCCGTCTGGCTCTTGGCGAGCGACTCACGGTGCCGCGCTGCTTCGGCGGAAACGGCCTGGAACTGCTTTTGCACCTCTTCATGGTCGCTTGCGGCGGCCACTTGCGACTCCTGAGGTTGGAACTGGATCATAGCCACGTCTGCCGGCTGCGCTTCTGCGGCGCGGCTGTCCTGGATCGCGGCGATCGGCGTTTGGATCGAAGCATCGGCGCCGGAGGTAGAAACTCGAAAAATGGCCGTCCAGCAAAAGCGGGAGTCGGCGGACCGGCGCGTCAGGACGACGGATGCTGGAAATTCGGCGCCGTCCTTTTTCCGGGCAGTCACGGAGAATGAAGACCTTTCGGAACTTTGCTCTGCCGCCTCGGTTCGTTGGAGGAATCGTCCAACCTCATTGTCGAGACCGCCATCGAGCAGTACGCCAAAATCCTGGCCGATCAACTCCGGGCCTTCCCAACTGAAAATGGCGGCACAAAGATCACTCGCGGAAACAATCTTCCGCTCTTTGTCGATCTGAAGGATCCCGATATCGGGGCTGATGGGGATCGAATTCATCCGGCCAGCCGGTGTGGCGGGTTCTTCAGCGGCCGGGTTCTCGGGTTTCGACTTTGGGCCGACACGGAACCAGATGGCGGTATCTGCGCTCGGGCCGTCCGGGTCTTGGGCGGCGGGAATCGGTACTGGATCGGCAGGCGCGGCAGGCTCACTGGGCGCCTGGGTTGTCCTGGCCAGCCCGAGGGTTTTCAAGGCCCGCTGCATGAAGCCGGACGGCTTGGAGGGCGTCTTCGGGGCGTGTGCCTCTTTCTCCTGCTCTGGCGTGGCCGGTTCCGGGGCCAGGTCCGAAGAAAAAATATCCCCGTCGAGTTTGGCTGAGCTTTCGTTGAGCGGCTCCGGCTCAGCCTGGTCCGGTGGGAGCGCGACAGGCGCGTCTGCCGCGGGGCCGTGACTCAGCAAGTCTGCCGCCACCTCAGCGATGATTTGGTCGATCGGAGTGGACGCCTTGTTAAAAACCTTCGTTGCCCCGGCTTTGATCCCTCGCCGCGTCCACGCGTCCATGAGGGCTGCGCTGGTGCAAACATAAATCGGGCGGTCCGCAAACACGGGTTCGCGGCGGGCTTGCTTGATCACTCCCTCGCCTTTAACATAGGGAAGCAGGAGGTCCATAAAGATCGCGTCTGGGCGACCGCTGCGAAGTTTCTCCAGGGCGATCCGTCCGTTGGGGGCGAAATCGACTTCGAGGCCCGCGGTTCGGAGCTTTTGCAGAAGCACCAGACGTGTCAGGGGCTCGTCCTCGATCAAGAGCACGCGCATGGCTTTCGTGTTGGGAAGGGATGAAACGGCGGCCTCAGTCTGGCCGTTGCCGAGAGATTGTTCTAGCTTGCTCATTTGTCGAAAAAAGTCACATACCGCCACACCAACCGGTACTTCGGTAATCGTGATAAAAGCCATCGCCCTTAAGCCCATTTAGCACTTTTACCCGGAGTATCTGAATCGCGTGAAGCGCGGGGAGGCGCGAGTGCTGCTTAAACCAACGGCTAGATTTCCTCGCCAGGATTTGAGGAACCTTTTCCGGCCCGCCGCTCACGCGCGCTTGGTTTGGGGTTGGGCGGGAAGGAAGAATACGATGGCGCCGCCGCGCTGCTCGCGGGCCACCAGCTTGAGCGCCGCATACTGAATGATAAGCTCGGCCAGCGGCATTTGCACTTGTTTGGCTGAGCGGAAGGCGGTCAGAACCTGATCGCCGACGGCCTGGACGAGCGGCGTCGGGAACGTTTGCGGGAGGGTCGAGGTCATCAGTTTCCCCTGGGGATCGATCGTAAAGCTGCCCGTCGGCAATTGCACGAGCGTCCCTTTGCTGGGTTTGATGAAGAACTGCGTTACGAAGCCCATGAGGTGGGAATGAGTTTCAGGGCCTGGCGCGCCGGATCGGAGAAAAAGCGTGAGCGGACACCGGCCCACAGCCGCCGTTTGCCACGGCTGGCGTCGGCTCCTTTCCGTTGCGATCTTGTGGTCACCTGCTGCATTTGGCCGACCGGCTGTCCGTTCATCTCGCGCGGGTTGCGATCAGCGCCCGGCAGATTGAACTCGCTCGGGTCCCGCAACCTCAAGGCCCCCGCACCGGAGCCGGCCGTGTGCGGCGGCAGGCTTGGCGGGTGGCGGTACAACCGTTCCCCGCGCGAAACCAGGGAGTCCTGGTAGTCGTCCAGGAACTGGATTTTTGGCCGCGTTGACATGCCTGGCTAATGTCTATTATCGTCACAACCGTTCCCCGCATAAGTGAAAATCGAGAAACCTCAAGACTACGGAACGAAGCGGGCGGAAGCCTGCTCCGTGCGCCACGGCAGGACGCTCCGCCGGGTTTCACCCCGCGCTCCGTCCCAGGCTTTTTCGAACCACCTTACAGGCCTCGAATCCGCTCCCATAACGTTTGCAAATCTGCGTCCGCCAGGGCCATCCGCTTGATATGCTGGGTGTCTCCAGCCGCTGCCATCGCCTTGTGCAGCCACTGCCAGGCCTCTTCCAGCCGGCCAAACTGCGCCGCATAACAGGCGAGGTTGTACGGGATCATTGAAGTTTTCGGAAATTTCTCGAACGCGGGGCGCAAAGCATCCCAGGCCTTCTGGAGGCCCCCATCCTTCACCCGGCGCGCCGCATACGCGCGATGGATCCAGCCCGAGTCCCGTTCCGGAGCTTTGTCCACAAGAATTTCGGCTACGAGCAACGCCGCCTCCCAGCTTTGGCCGGAGGCGCACACGGCCCAGCGCACTTCCAACACGTCCGGATGCGTAATAAAAGCGGGCGAGATTTTCGCAATTTCCTCCCCCGCTTCCACATGGTTGCCTAGTTCCAACCAGCCAATCGCAGCGATCAGGTGGTGCGCGTCCGGTGGCTGAAGTTGTGACATTTCCTCAACTCTATCACCCTTCATTCCCACCTTAAACCTCCGTCGTCGAGATTGTCCAAACCGATCGAAAGCCACCCCGGCAACACCCTTGCAGCGCTTCCAGGTGCGCCGGCAGAACTCGCGGGCGGCATTTCCGCGTCACGCTGTTGACGGCCACGATTATTCCTTCTCATAAATCCGCAGCAGCTCATGCGCCGGCCGGCCCAGTCGATATAGTGTGGTGACCCACCACATTCGCACGTAGGTCCGGATGATCCCCAGTTTCTTAAAGCGCCGCGCCGAAGTGACCACCGTGGCATCCGCCAGCGCCAGCCGCCCCTCCTTTCGCAAGCGGCGGCACAATTCAAACTCCTCCATGAGCGGGAGGTCCGGCACGCCGCCGACTTTTTCCAGAACCTGGGACCGGATGAACATCCCTTGGTCGCCAACGATGCGCCGCCCGATCATCATCCGCACGGCGCATTTCCAGCGCGAGCCGAGCAGCAGGAATGGGGTGTCGTTGAACTTTTTCCAAAAACCGCCCGCCACCACGTGGTTGTCGCGCAGACAGTTCAGTACGGCGTGACCGGCCTCGGGCGGCAGCCACGTGTCCGCGTGCAGCAGCAACACCACGTCGCCTTGGGTCTGCCTTGCGCCCGCGCGCATTTGCCCGCCGCGGCCGGACGGAGCAGCAAGGACACGGCAGCCGAGTTCTTCGGCCACAGCCCGCGTCGCGTCGCCGCTGCCCCCATCGACCAGGATGATTTCGCGAACTTCCGGATTGGCGCGCGCGCGCCGGACGGTTTCGGGCAGCGTTGCTGCCTCGTTGAGCGCGGGGATTACGATCGAGAGGGTCTGCGGCAGCGGCCGGTCCTTGAACTTCGAGTGAAAGGCTTCCTCCCGCCACAGGATGCCGCCACCGGCGAGCGCCCAGACCAGTTTCTGAACCAACGTCAGCAGCGCCGCCGCGACGCAATCGCCGGCCGGCACGCCGTAGGTTCCCAAGAACGTCAGCGCCGCCACTTCGCGCACTCCGGCGCCCGCAAAGGTGAACGGCAGGCAACTCACGAGCGTGATCGCTGGAAACGTCCAAGCCATCGGAGCCCACCGCAGCGGTTCCGGCGTGACCGCCCGCAAGTTGAGCGCCAGTACCGAACTCAATGCCACCTGCGCCCCCAGCGCGAACAACAGTCCAGGCGCCGCCACCTCCGGCGTCACCAACAGTCGGCGGCCGCCCGACCGAAACGCGCGCAGGGCGCGTGCCCAAGAGCCTTCGCCCAGCGGCCGCCGGGATACGATCGCAATGATTGCCAGCCCCGCCAGACTAAGCATCCCCACCAACCACAGGCTTGGCAACTGCAGGTGGAGACTCGGCAATTGCCCGAGACTGCCGTTGGCGGCGACTACCAAAGCGAGGCCACCACCCAGGAGAACCGTTCCTCCCAACCCGAGCACCCGATCAAGCGGCGCGGCCGCAATCACCTCGGGCAACGGAAACCGAAACCAGCGCGCGTAAATCGCTGACTTGGCCAGATCACCGCCCGCCGCGCCAACGAAGATCGAAGAGAAAAAGTGGCCGACCAAGAGCAAACGGTAACTTGCGGCGGCATGAACCGCACGCGCCGTCAAACGCAGCGCCAGGTGCCAGCGGAGCGAGACGAGCCACAAGGCAAAGCCGTAGGCCAGAAAAGCCAGGGCAAACCAACGGACGCTCGTCCGTCCGAGCGCGGCCAGGAAAGCCGCCCGGTCGATCCGGCGAAAAACGGAAAACAGGAGCGCGACCGTGACGACTAGGCAGGCCAAGCGCATCCACGAAGACCACTTTTTCCCGAATGCCAGTTTCATCTGCGAAAAGTGCGAGCCGCGCGGTCAAAGTTCAAGCGGCAAGTCGGGCACGCCTTCGACTCTGGCGAGGCCGCGGCCTGTTACCGGCGCTCGTTGTACGATGGCTGGGAAAACTTTTGTTGCGCCAGATCACTGGCGCGGCCCTCCAACGCAGGTCTGGCCTCCAACGGCTGCCAGTTCACGCCCCATCGTCGATGGGCAGTGTCGCACAACGCCTCCTGCCAATCGGCCTTGGCAACGCCAGGAGGGGGCTGGATCGAGCCTTGGACCAACAAACCGTGGCGATTGCGGCGTTGCGCGGCGCCGGCGATCTTGCGGGCCTGCCAAAGCAGATCGAACGGTTCCGCCCCCGCGAAACACTGCCCGGGCGTTTTGCCGAACGCGCCCGCGCACAACTCGGTGGCCACGCCCGCCTGCGCGAAGGAAGACTGAATCCACGCATGCACCCGCTCGTAGCTTTTGACCGCCTTTAAGTCATACCAGGGATCGGTGGGCGGAAAGATCAGGCTGTACGTCCAGTCTCCGTCGTGCGGCACCAGACCGCCGCCGGTGGGACGCCGCACCAGCGGACGCAACCGGGTCATCGCCGCGACTTGGGAATACCTCTGGAAATAACCGAATGTAGCCGCCGGCTCGGTCCAGCCGTAAAAACGCAACACCGCTTTCCCGGATTGCGGCGCGGCCTCGAGCAAGGCTTCGTCCATCGCCATGTTTTCGGCGGCCGGCCGATAGCCGGTGTGAAGCAGCAGCCAGTCTTGAGGAATCGCGGACACCGCCGAGGACTAAATCACGGACGCGCGACGGAAGAAAGGACCGAACCCGTGTGTCAGCGCCGCCAAAGCCGAAACGCCCCGCCATTGCCGGGTCCTATCGTGCCACGCCAATGCGCGGACAGAGGTGCTCGATCTCACAGCTCGCGCAGTCCGGCTTGCGCGCGAAGCAGCGGCGGCGCCCGTGCCAGATCAGCCAGTGACTGAACAACGTCCACTGATCCTGCGGGAGGAGTTTTTGCAACGCCGGCTCGATTTTCTCCGGCGTTTTCTCAACCGTGAGGCCGAGCCGCCCCGCCAATCGGGCCACGTGCGTATCGACGACGATGCCGGCGTTGATATCGAACGCGTTTCCGAGCACGACGTTGGCCGTTTTGCGCCCCACGCCGTCGAGCTGGGTCAACTCCTCCATCGTGCGCGGCACTTCGCCCCCGTGGCGCTCGACGAGTTTGCGACAGCAGGCCTGGATGTTTTTCGCCTTGCTGCGGAAAAGCCCGATGCGCCGGATCTCCGCCGCCAAAGCCGCCGGCGCCGCTGCCGCGTAATCCTTGGCGGCGCGGTATTTCCGGAACAGCTCGGCGGTCACGACGTTCACCTGCTTGTCGGTGCACCGGGCGGAGAGGATGGTGGCAATCAGCAGTTCGAGCGGGTTCGCGTAATTTAACTCGCAATGCGCGTCGGGATACGCCGCTCGCAATTTACCGATGATTTTTTTGACGCGGCCCGGTTTGGCAGGTGAAGATTTGCGGCGCACGGTCGGTGCCTAAACCAACTCCGGCACCTCGAGCTCGCGCGGGGCTTCGACCAGCGGCGTGCCGTCGGCCGCTTCGGGATATTCGAAAATCTTTCCTTCAAAGTTACGGATGAGCACCCGGTCGGCGTTACGTGTCACAACATAGTCCGGGCTCACCGGCACCTTGCCACCGCCGCCAGGCGCGTCGATCACGTATTGGGGGACGGCATAACCGGTGGTGTGACCGCGCAGACCTTCCATGATCTCCAGCCCCTTGCGCACGCTGGTGCGCAGGTGCGCGGAACCGGAAATCAAATCGCACTGGTAGAGGTAATACGGCTTGACCCGGCAGATCAAAAGCTTTTGCACGAGTGCGCGCATCACGGTCACATCGTCGTTCACGTCGCGGAGCAGGACGGATTGGTTGCCCAGCGGAATGCCGGCGTCAGCCAACCGGCTCAGCGCCTCGCGCACCTCGGTCGTCAGTTCGCGCGGATGGTTCGAGTGAATACTGACGAAAAGCGGATGGTATTTCTTGAGCATCGCGCCGAGCTCGGAGGTGACGCGCTGCGGCAGAAAGATCGGGATGCGCGTGCCGAGGCGGAGCAATTCGACGTGCCGGATGGCGCGCAGTTCGCGCAGCAGGAGTTCGAGCTTCTCGTCGCTGAACAAAAGCGGATCGCCGCCACTCAACAGCACGTCGCGCACCTCCGGGTGTTTGCGAACATAGTCAATCTGCCGCCCGAAGTCCGGATGAAAATCATAGCCGGTCGCGTTGCTCACCAGTCGCGAGCGCGTGCAGTAGCGGCAATAACTCGCGCAGCGATCGGTCACCAGGAAAAGCACGCGATCGGGATAACGATGAACCAGGCCGGGGACCGGCGAATGACGGTCTTCGCCGCACGGATCGCTCATCTCCCACGATGCGGTGGTGGTTTCCTCGATGCGCGGTACCACCTGGCGGCGGATCGGGCAATTTTCATCCGTCGGATCGATCAGGTTGAAAAAATAGGGGGTGATGGCCAGGGCAAGTTTGGTATTGGCTAATCGGGTGCCCGCGTATTCTTCCGGCGTCAGCGTTGGCATCAGGCGCTGGAGCTGGGCGAGGGTGGTGATCCGGTTTCTTAACTGCCAGTGCCAACTGTTCCAATCCCGGTCCGGAACATCGCTCCAAAAACCGCGTCCGGCTGAATGAAACTCTTTGAGTTGGTTGAGTATCGCCTCTGACCCCGAGGCATCCCGGCTCGTCCCCGTTGACGTGGAACCACGCATTTTTGGCGAACTATAGGTTTGGCCAACACCCTGTCAAGGCCACGGCAAAAATTCACCAGTGGCGGCTTTCAATGCGATCTTTGGCCAACAGCGGTTCTGGTTTCACTGTAAGCTGTTGTCTTGCTGGCGGTTATGAGAGCGACACCTGCGGCTGAACGCCTTCCTTCGACTATCTTCGACTATCTTCGCCTTTCCACGCCTTGTCTGCTTGAAAACTCAGGTCGCAAACGATCAATCCTCCGGCCGCTCGCCGCTGGGGGCCATTTTCACCAGTTTTGGATCGAAACGACCGATCGCTTCCACCAGGTCGCTCTGTGCGGCCATCACTTGGTGAATGTCCTTATAAACCATCGGCACCTCGTCAAGGCCGGCGGAGATGAGCTTGACGCCGCGTTCGCGCAGGTGCGCGTTGACCTCCTTCCAGTTGAACGTTTGCGCCGCGCGGGTGCGGCTCATTACGCGTCCGGCGCCGTGGGCAGCCGAGTTCAATGATTCCGCTTTACCTTTGCCGCGCACGACGAATCCCGGCGACGCCATCGAGCCGGGGATAATACCTAGCACCCCCTCGCCCGCCGGCGTGGCGCCTTTGCGATGCACGATCACCTCGCGCTCCACGCCATTGATCACGTGCCGCTCCTTCCAGGCGAAGTTGTGATGGTTCTCGATGTCGAGCAACACCCGGGCGCCGAGGTTGGCCGCCACGTGCCGATGGATGAGCGCATGGTTGGCCGCCGCGTATCGGCCCATCAACTCCATCGCCGCCCAATACTCCTGGCCGTCCGCTCCATCGAGCGAGAGCCAGGCAAGCCGGCTCATTTCCTTCGGCAGCTTGGGGCGCCGCTGCGCGGCGACTTTGCTGTAGTGGTTGCAAACGGCCGCGCCGGTACCGCGACTGCCGCTGTGGCTGAGCAAGGCGACATATTCGCCCGGCGCCAGTCCCACCGCGCTGTCCAGCACGGTGAACGTGCCAAACTCGACAAAATGATTGCCGCTGCCGCTGGTGCCAAGTTGCGCCCAGGCGCGGTCTCTATTCGACTTCGTGATCGGACTCACGTTCCAATCGGCCTCCAGCACCTCGTGGTCGCGCCGCTCCCGGAACGTCGAGCCAACGCCGAAGCGCGTCTCCGCCTCGATGGCGCGCGTGAGCCGGTCCTGCCTGCGCTCCAGGTCGTGCGCGGGAATATCCAGCACGGTCAACTTCATGCGGCAGGCGATATCGACCCCCACAGCGTAGGGGATGACCGCGTTGTCCGTGGCGAGCACGCCACCGATGGGCAGGCCATAGCCGACGTGCGCATCGGGCATCAACGCGCCCGCGACCGAGACCGGCAGAAAACAGGCGTTCTCCATCTGCATCACAGCGTCGGGCTCGAGTCCTTCACCCCACTGGCAATACTTTGCTGGCTCGGTTCGCGACGGGGGAGGCGCCTCGAGTAGCGCCCGCGCGAAATCGCCGCGCAATGGGTCATCCGTGAACGCGGCGGGATTTCGCACAATCGCCGCGACTTCCTCGCGCAACCGCGTCTTGTCGCCGCCGCCGAGAATGAGCTTACTGATGAAATCCGTCGCGCGCCGCTGCGCAGCACCGAGCGGCACGCCAAGAGAGATGAGGTCTTTGGTGTTCATGAGAAAATCGGAAGAGCCGCGGTCAGTTCCAGCAGCTCGTCAAACGTGACCCGGGCGAACGACTTCAAAACCTGCCTCGACGGCGGCTTTGGACTGTCCTTCATCGTGCGTCATCAGACGCGAGACTTTCAACTCCTCCATCGCGGCCAAGTGCAAACGATCCAGCGTGCGGCAATGGACGTCGCCGGAACGCCGGTGTTGGCGCAACGCAGTTTGGAACACCGCGCCGGGCAAAGTCCGAAACTCGTAAGGGGGCTGATTGCGAAGAGCGGCAAATTGCGCTTCCAACCGGCGCCACCGCGGCAAGGTGTAGTCGCCTCCGAGATAAGCGGCCTTTAGTTGCACCGAGGTCTCCATCTCCGCGAGCTCAGAAACCACCACCCCGGTTTCGGCGGCGATCGCGTCGATCACCGCTGAACTTTCCGGCTCATTCCACAGCAACTTGAGCAGTGAACTGGAATCCAGATAGATCATCTTGCGGCGGAAAGTTTCCGGTCCTCACGGTCAGCCTGGAGATACTTGTCCACCAGGCGAACCTGCTTGTTGCCCCAAAACTTCTTGAGCCACCGCTTGTGCGCCGCGGGATTCCAGCGCTTGCGTTTGGCCCTGGTTTCGGCGACTCGAACCAGCTTGGCCACCGGCCGTCCATCACGGGTGACGAGGAGTTCGTGCTCGATCTGCAACGACTTTTCCATTTCCGGCCACCGGAGCCGCAAATCCCGAATCGTGATGGTTTTCACGGATAAAGTGTAACATGTTTCACAGCACGGTCAACCCCAGCGTTCCTGCCGCCAGGGCTGAGTCTGGAAATTCAACCCCTCGCCGGCCGCGGCTTGCCGCCGCCGCAGAGGATGAATTTGGAACTAAAATCCGTCGCCCGTCCCTGCGCTGCACCGAGCGGCAGGCCGAGGGAGAGGAGGTCTTTGGTGTTCATACATTACAAACGGTCGGCCGAGCGTGGATTGGATCGCGTTCTCCATTTAGTGCGCGCCGACGCGGCAGAAGGCGGGGCAATTCTTGAGTGCAATTTATTTGATCAAGGCTCACCGGCACTGCGGAAGAACTGAACACTGGAAGCGGCGTCTGGTACCAAGAACTCGACTCGTCCGTTCTGGTCAGCAACGACGGTTTGGAGATCAATCCAATCTAAGAGGTTGGCCGATGTCTGCAAGGTGCAGGTTGCGCCCGGCACCGCTCCCCGCGTGATCCCCCAGTTCCCATCGTTTCGCTTCTGGAGCGACAGAATAGCGGCCTCAACCGCGCCGATGTCGCAGCCGCGGCCTTGCGGGCGGGGCACGCCGCGCTGGTCGGTGGCGAGGCAGAAGGCCGGGTTCGCGGCATCGATGGCCGGGCTGCCCGGGCGTAGCGCCATCGTCAGGGTCGGTCCGCCGTAAGCGCCCAGGGGAGCCAGCATCGGGTCCATAGTGTTGTAGCCGCCCGGCGCCGAGAAAGCACAGGTTGCATCTGAACTGATGCTGTTGCCGTTGTCAATGAGTGCGCCGGCGCAGTTACTCGGGACGTTCGACGACAGAATCGAGTTGCGCACATAAACCTTACCGCTGCTGAGATATACTCCTCCGCCGAGAGCCACGCTGGAACTGCTCCCGAAGCTGCCGGCGCCCGTGCCCGTGTTGACGCTATTGGCAGCGATCGTAACGTGCGTCAGGATGGAGGTGTTGTTGAGAAAAAGTGCGCCGCCGTACGCGCTGCTCAGAGGAAAGCTCGGAAAGGTGATGTCCCCTCCTCGGGCGACATTGGCCGTCAGGGTGCAGTTGAGCATTTGGAGATTGCCGGAAGATGCCACCGCACCTCCGCGGGCATATCCGGCTGTGCCGACCGCCGGACCCTGCAACCCGCCCTTCGCCACATTGCCCACGAAGCAAGAGTTGGAAATAACCGCATCGCAGAACAGCTTTACCTGTCCCTGTACGCCCGTTGCCATGAAGGAGAGCATGAGCGCGCCTCCATCGGCGCTGCCGGCATTGCTACCGCTGCCGATAATAATTCCATCGCCGCCGGCCACCTTATTCGTGGCGAACGTGCAACCGCTGATCCAGAGAGACCCGGCCGCTTGGAAAAGCGCTCCGGCCGCGGCATCGCAAAACCAGCGGCCGCCACCGACGGACTGGCGCTCAAACCGGCTATCGAAAATGACCGTCGTTCCCGCAAGACAATACAAGGCACCGGCGACCGCCGAGCCGCTGCTTGGATTGTAACCATTGGCCGGACCCGGAACGCTGGCCGGCGCCGAGTTACTGATAAAGCGACAACTGGCAATCGTCACCAGACCGGTGCGGCTGTAAATAGCACCGCCGACGGAGGGACCGCCGCTACCGCCTTTGGATGGAGTTGAGGAGGGGGCAGGCCCGCCCTGGCCTCCCTGGGCGACGTTATCGCTGAACACCACGTTCGTCAGCCGCAACGTGCCCGTATCGTTGTAAATCGCCCCGCCCAAGCCGCCGCCGCCGAAGTTGAACGCGATGGTCCCGCTGACGCCGGGTCCGCCGATGCCGCCGAAAGCGGCATTATTTGCGAACAGACAATCGGTCGCTTGCAACGTCCCGGCCTGGTTCCACACCGCGCCTCCAAGGCCGTCGCCGCCGCTGCCATTGCCGACCGACGAATTTGTCCCTCGCACGAATCCGTCAGCCAGCGACAGATGTTTTAACTCGAGGGCCGCACCCGGTTTAATCTCGAATAACCGCACGGAATTGCCGCCACTGATCGTCACTTCATGCCCGGCCGCATCGACAGTGGTGTCGTTGCCGATAATCAGCGGGCCGGATAGCCCGACAACGCCGTCGCAGGCAAACGTGACCTGTCCGCCCCCGCTGAGCGCGGCCCGCAAATCGGTTTCGGTGCAATTCGTCACCACGCTGTCCGCCCGGCTAAAACCCGCACTCGCCAGCGCCAGGCAGAGGCAAAGGGCGGTCCGAGAGAGTGTTGAACGCACGAGTGCGCTCGCCCATTGCGTTATCTGCCCCGCCAGGATTTCTGCCTGCATGATTCCGTTTGTGTATTTCTCGGGCCTGAAGCGGTCACCGTTGTCCAAAATGAAGCGGTGCTACTTCACAGGCGCTCGCGATGGGACATCCCTCTATCATAAACTGTGGCGCTTTGCGAGCACTTTCGGCATCGCAGGTCTAACAGCCCGTCGAAAAAGCGGCTTGTAGCGGCGCTCTGTGAGCGCCGACGCGTATATTTCTGCGGGAATCCGGCGGTCACAGACCGCCGCTGCAGTGTCAGGCGAGTTTTTAAACGGACTACTAAAGTGGTTTTCGCGTTGACCACGGATCGGGGACCAGCCCGCTTCATGCTGCGCGAATTGTTTCTGCATTCTTCCTTCTTCCTTCTGCATTGACGAAGAGACCGCTGCACCACTGCAATGCTTGCAACCCAACGCGACGCGAAGGCGGAGTTGAACCGCCGCAGCCAGGTCTGTGCAGTCCTGGCCGGCACCGGTGTTCGCGTCGCGGAAAATGGTTGGAGCGCGGCTGTGGTCGCAGACCCAGCCGCAGGGCGTTGGAGAAGATTGGCGTGCTGCGGCTGATGCTTCGCACACAGCCGCGCGCCGGCAGTTGGCCGGGCGGGAGTTGCGCCCGCGTGGATGCCTGCATTCCATTGCCGCCTTTAAAATCTTGCTCGCGGAGCCGCCTGACCCGTCCGTTGAACCGCGCCCGCGCCATCAGTCCATCTTTGGGGGATCCGTCAAACTGGATCTCTCCCCATTTGGCGCGGATTTAGTGCTTGCCTTTTTTCACGATTTGCGTAGGAATAGAACCGGCGAAGCGAAGAGCACTGGTCCAAATACCGGGTTTGAGATCTTTGTCCGGGGCGTCAGGACTGATTCGCTAGACGAATCCTCATCCCGCTTGCGGGAGCGCCAATCTCATTGTGCCATTGCTTCGCCATTTCTTTTTTGACGGCAAACAGCGAACAACTCGACAGGGAGCCGCCGAGCCGCCGAGCCGTTCGCCCGATGCATATGTGCAAATCGTTGGCGAACGCAACGCGTGGATCGTCCCCGACGTGGCCGTCACCGGCGCCACCGCCTTCAGCCGTTTGGTGAACGAAACGCTCGGACTGTCGTGCGAAACCAAACCACCGCCAAGTGAACCTTGGCGCGCGCGTCGGTTGCCTCCAGGCGGCGACACAGGAGCACGCTGATCGTTCGGCGTATTCCTGAATTGGAAGCCGTGTTGGAATTCCCCCAGCCTTTGCGGCTTCGCAGGCCGCCGCCTGGACTGTTCGGCTAACGGGATACCTCAAACCGTCTTAGCAAGTCCGATCCTGAACGATTGCCTTGCCGCTGCTCATCCCTCGGAGGCGGGATTTTAACCAGATCAGTCGATGATCAGCGGCCCGTCGAAGCGCTGGCACCGAACAACAAACCCGAAGGTTGAATTCCCGCCCCGGCTGGCGAGCTCTGCTTCAGGTCATCGAATGCCTTGAGCACTTGGTCGGGGCGCGCCCGGACTGCGAGGCTCTCGGTCAAATTCACCCAGCGGATCGCGCCGATTGAGTCGATCAGGAATTCGGCGGGGCGGGCGACGTCGCTGCCCTTAGGTCCGCCGCCTAGGTGCAGGAGATCGTAGCGCCGGATGACCTCGGCCTTCGAGTCGGATAGGAAGGTATAAGTGAAGCCCAGCTTTTGGCAGTGCCGGCGATTGACCTCCGGCGCGTCAACGCTGATGGCGACCACGCGGATGCCGCGCGTGTTGAAGTCCGGGAGCCGCTGCTGAAAACTCCGCAACTCGGAGTTGCAAAGCGGTCACCAGTAGCCGCGGTAGAAAATCAGCAAGACGCCGTTGGCTCTTGCGCTTCCCGCGCCGGGCGGCGGCGAGGAGAGGAGCTCGGCGAGCGCCACCGGCTTGCCATTTTGATCCGGCAGAGTGAAATCCGGCGCCTTCTCCCCGACGCGCGGCGCTGCCGCCGAAGCCGGCACCTGCCTGAACTCGTAGAAAACGCCGAATACGAACAAGCTCACGGCCACCACGCTGAGAGCGGTCAGGATGGAGCCGAGGATTTTGCCGCGATAGAGTTCCGGCTGCCGAAAGGCCCGTGTCAGGCCCCGAAAGAGCAAAACTCCGCCCGCCAAAAAAAGCAAAAGGTTCGCCCACGGAAAATCTCGCGTGATGGGAAACAACGCAAAGATGGGGATGTAACTCAAGACCCCGGCGACTACAAGAAGAAATCCCGCCCACAGTGAGAGATTCCAGTAACGCTTCATAGACGTTTGCATGACAGCGCGTCTTTAACACTCCACGGGGAGAATTGCAAGCGGCGAGACGGGACGCAGCAGCAGCAACCCCACACCTTCACCGCAGTCCTTCATCGTTCTGCATTCAGAATCCTTCATTCAGAGAGTGGCATCCGTGGCCGGAGTCGCACCGGCCAGGCTCTGCTTGAAGGGCAGGCCGCGAGCCCACGGCCATTGAATTCAAGGCGAAGGGCGCCTTTCCCAGCCCCCATCGGGGCGGCATATATGTAGATAGCGAACGGCAAAAACCAAAGCTCCGTAGGACTTGAATCCGCCTTCACGTCGGATTCAAGTCCTACGGAGCTGCGGCCTCACTCTTCCGGTCGGCGAGTCGCCCGTGCGACCCATTTTCCGGACACGCTCTAAAAGAGTCCAAACAGCGGCGGCGACGCACAAATTCACCGGCGTAACGTACAGACCATGTCCCGGAGGGACCATCGAGAATAGCCCAGCCTTTCAAGGCTGGGTTAAGCAGCAGTGAGGAGCAAGTCCCGAAGGGACGGCTGAAATCATCTATAACTAATGCGGAAACACCGGACTCGAGTCTTGACGCATTGAGGATGGCTCCGATACTCTTGCGGACACGCCGCGAAGGCTTCGGGTGAAGTATCCGGACGCCAACTTATTGGAACCCGAAACATCGGAGCGCGCCATAGCTGCCGACGGCTTACCGTAACGGCGTATTTGACCCTGTGAATTTGATGACATCGAATCAAGCCGCCAAAACAACGTTTCGCAGAGGTATCGATGTGACTACCGATGGAATCAGCACCGAAGATTGGGAGGTCGTTAAAGACTTCGCCGCGAAGATTGCAAATGCTGTGTGCGCTGAGGACAACGCGAATTCACAGCGCCTCACTGAGGACCTTTTGCGTTACCTCGAACGCCTGGAGACCAAGTACGGCAGGCTTCCCAGCATAATCGCGACCAAGGCGGACTACACGACGGAGCTTAACCAGCGGGTTCAACTGTTGAAGCAAGCTTACGCGCTGGCCAAACAGTCAAACGACAAGGTAAATATGACCCTCACGGCATCATCACTGGCACAACTATTTGTTGAGGAGACATTGGACTTGAAAACCTCAAGCGGCGGGCGAAGCCAAGTTCGCTTGCGTAAATGCGCAACCACCAAAGGGTGCTAGTCGCACGGAACTGGCCGTTTTTGAACTGACCACACGGGCAGGCGTGCCATGCACATTCATTAGGGCCGGGACAAGAAGGGGGCGACGGCCAGCGAGCACGACCGATCTGATTTCCGCACATTCTCTCAGCCTGACCAATCGCTAATAAGTCGCGCGGCCGCCGGACAGGTCGAAGACCGCGCCGGTGCTGAAGGAACAGTCCTGCGAACAGAGCCAGGCGACCAGCGCGGCGGCCTCCTCCTTCCGCCCAAAGCGGCCCATTGGAATTTTCGAGAGCATGTATTCGATATGCTGCGGGGTGACTTGTTTGAGGATGTCCGTTTCGATTACCGCCGGGGTAACGCAGTTCACGATGACGCCCGACTTGGCCAGCTCTTTGCCGATGGATTTCGTCAACGCGATCACCCCGCCCTTGGCCGCGCTGTAATGGGAGGCATTCGGGTTGCCTTCCTTGCCGGCGATCGAGGCGATGTTGACGATGCGGCCATAACCGCGCTCGATCATGCGCGGCACGATCGCATGGCAGCAGAGATAAACTCCAAAGAGATCCACCTGCAAGACCTCCTGCCATTCGGCGGGTGTCAATTCCCAGGTCATTTTGCTCGCGCCGGCAATGCCGGCATTGTTCACAAGAATGTCGATCGGGCCGAATCGTTTGGCTGTTTTTTCCGTGGCCGCCTGCACCGACTCCGGTTTGGTGACGTTGACGACTACCGCTTCGATCTCGTCTGGGGCGGCCAGGCTATCGGCGGCGGCGGCAAGGCCTTCGCGGTCCATGTCCCAGAGACTGCAGCGGGCGCCCGAAGCGAGCAGGCGTTCAACAATGGTGAAGCCAATGCCCCGCGCCGCGCCGGTGACCACCGCGTTTTTGTCGTGCAAATCGATTTGGTTCATTTGAATGCGCCGTTATTCCTGGCGAGTGGCAGGATCAATCCAGCGCCAGCAAACGGCGCCCAGCAGACAAATCGCGCCACCCAGACTAATTCCCCATGCCCAACCGAATGCGCCGCTAATCAGCGGCGTGAGCACCGGCGCCAACATGCCGCCGAGATTGCCACCGGTGTTGCAGATCGCCGCGGCCGTCCCGCCGCGCCGGCCACCCAGTTCGACGGCCGTCGCCCAAAACGGCGCCTCGCTCACGCCGAGCGAGCCTAGGGCCAGCGTGAACCAGGTGACAATCCAAAGCGGCTCACGCGCGAGAATCCCCAAACCCAGTAGCGCCGCGCCCGCAACCATTCCCGACGCCGAAACCAGGCCGCGCGCCAGGCGCGGACCGAAGGAGCGCTGCAATCGGTCCGCGAGCCAGCCACCACACGGCATGGTCAGGGCCATGGCCAGTTGCGGAATGCCCGCGTAAAAGTGGCTGGCTTTTTCGCCCAGATGCAACTCTTTGTCAAAATAGTACTGCATCCAATAGACGAACAGATATTGGAAGTAACCTACCGCCGCATAACTCAACGTGAGCAAGAGCAGGCTCCGGTTCGTCAACAAGCTCCGCCAGCCCGCGGCCGGCGCGGCGGGGGCGTTTTCCGCGCCCGGCTGGTTGCCGGCGATAAGCCGCTGCTCGCGGCGATTGATCCAGCGGTGTTGCGCCGGCTGCTCGGTCGCATAGAGGGCGAAGAGCAAGCTGAGCGCGGCCATGAGACCGCCGGTGATTAGAAACGCCACCGGCCAATCGAACCAGTGAATCAGCGCGCCGAAACCCTTGTAACTTGCGGCCACTCCGATGATCGCCGCGCCGGTGACCAGCCCGTTGGCCCGTCCGCGCTCGGAAAATGGAAACCAGTTTCCCACGGCCCGCGCGCTCCCGGGATGCAGCGGAGTGGCAGACAACCCCATCAACGACCGGACCACGATCAAGCCGGCCAGGGCCTGGCTCGCGGCGTGGCAGATGAAGCCGATCCCGCCGGTCAGCGCGCCGAACAACGCTGTGCCAAAGCCCATGGTTATGAGCGCGACACGCGCCCCGCATCGGTCGATGTAAAAGCCGCCGGGGATCATGCCGATCGAATAGACCAGCAGGAAGGCCGAATAGACCGCGCCCATCTTCGTCGGCGAAATGGAATACTGCTCCATGATGCGGTCGTTGCCGGCCACGGACATGCTGACGCGATTGAAGTGGCTCAGGAAACACAAGGCCATCAGCAGCGCCAGGATGTGCCAGCGGACGCGGGTCGATTGCTCCTCGGATAAACGAAGCGAGTGGACGCTCGCGGAGGTGGCCGGTTCGCTCATGTTCGGCTCGGATTAACCGCCGGATTCCGCGACCAAATAGCGCTCGATGAATTCCTCATTCAAGGTGACGCCCAACCCCGGCGCGTCGGGCACGGTGATCCAACCATCCTTGGCCTGCATCCGTTCGAGCGTCAGCTCGTGGCGCATCGGTGAATCATCCACGCTGTCTTCGAAAAGGAACGCGTCCCGGCAGGTGCTCAGCCAGTGCAGCGAAGCGGCGACGGTGACGGGGCTGGTATAACAATGATTGCAAAGCCGCGCGCCGATTTCCTCGACGCGCCCCTTGATGTAGGCCGCGTCGTGGAAACCGCAACGCGAGAGATCGACTTGATAAACGTCCAGCGCGCGGCGGTCGATCAACGGCCGGAACGATTCGCGCCCGCACTCCGCTTCGCCCGCGGCGATCGGCACCGGCGAACGGTCGCGGAGCCAGACGTAACCGTCCACGTCGTCCGGCCGCAACGGTTCTTCGAGCCACTCGAGGTTGTACTCTGCAAACGCCTGGGCGCGCCGCAAAGCCGTGCGCGCATCCCACACACAACCGGCGTCGATCAGCAGCAGGGCGTTGGCCCCGACGCCTTCGCGCGCGCCGCGCACCAATTCCAGATCGAGCGCTTCGCTTTGCCCCATCGGCTCCCAACCGAACTTGACCGCCTGGTAGCCCGCCTGAATCCAGCGCCGGCCGATGTCCCGGGTTTCCGCGCCGTCACGGCCAAACAGAATCGAGGCGTAAGCCTTGATGCGCGCGTGCTGCCGGCCGCCGAGCAAGCGGTGAATCGGTTCGCCGAAATGCTTTCCGTTGAGGTCCCAGAGCGCCATGTCCACCGCGCTCATGGCGGCGATGGTCACCGACGTGCGGCCAAAATATTGGGTGCGGCGATGCATCTTTTGCCAGAGCCGCTCGGTCTCGAGCGGATTTTCGCCGAGCAGAATTTCCCGCAGGCCGCAAGCGATGTTATGGCTGAACGGCGCGTCGATGATCGCCTTCACTACTTCCGGCGATGCATCCGCCTCGCCAATGCCTTCCAAACCCGAATCGGAGCGCGCGCGGACGAGCACGACGTCCTGTGAACTGGCGGTTTTCTTCTGTACGGAAGGAACACGCAAGACCTGGCAGATGAGTTGTACGATCTTCATGCGAGCAGGGACGGCGGGGAGTATCGCCGCCCGCGCGACCCTGTCGATGGCAAAGTCCAACCCCGGAGGATCAAAACGAATCCCGCCCCGTTTTGGGGCCGGTTCGGCCTGAGTCCCCGTCGCTGATCCCCCCAACCTTGGGAGACGAATGGATGAATGGTCCGCCCGGAGGCCTACGATTGGCCGGCGCAGGCTGGCATCTTCGAAAACGCCGCGGCGGCGGCTTTCTTCATCTCTTCGGGCGTCAGATCGCGCTGGTGCGTGGCCAGGCCCCATTCGTGGCCGAATGGATCGCGCAATTTGCCGTAGCGGTCGCCCCAGAACATGTCCATCACCGGCATGAGCGGTTGGGCGCCGGCCCGCACGGCCTGATCAAACGTTTGATCCACGTTCTCGACGTACAAGTGCAAAGCGGCCGGCGTGCCGCCCAGCGCCTGCGGCGATCGTGCGCCCATCTCCGGACATTCGTCGCAAATCATCAGCAGCGAATCGCCGATCTTCAGCTCGGCGTGCATGATGCGTTTGCCGTCCGGCGACGGCATGCGAACCAGTTCGCGGGCGCCGAAGGCCTTTTTGTAATGGTCAATCGCGCGGGCCGCGTCGCGAATCGTCAAGTAGGGGGTGATCGTGTGGAAACCGTCCGGGATCGGTTTGGCTTTCGTTGTCATAATGGTGCCTTTCGTTGCGGAGGCCCGATGGCCTCTCTTAGTTTGCAGGCAGCCTAAGGCCGCCGCGAAAGTTTTTCAACACTGCGTTACCGCCGCAGCGGGCGCCTCGGTGAAAGCCGGCTGCACCACCCCCTTGGCCATCTCCTTGGATGCGGACCGCAGCCGGGTGCGCAACGTCCATGCGGCCCTGGGCTGGGGGATGTTTCGTCGGCATCAGCCAGATCCACTTTGCTTTGTCCGGGGCTTGCCGGCGCGCAGAACGCGCAGGGAAAAGCCGCGTCCGTTCTCGAAGGATTCGACGGTGGCGGTGACCTCCAACACCGGGTAACGAACGGTCGCAAGGCCGTAGCTCTTATAGGTTTGCGCAAAGAGTTCGGTTTCCACGATGCCGGTCCAGTCGGCCAGCGAGAGGAATTTCATCGGTTCGCCGGTGATCTGATGATGGGTGCGTTGTTCGACCACCAGACCGCAGGTGACGACCTCTTCGCCGATGTGTTCGCCGAGCCGGGCCACCGGGCAGTAGGTCTGCCACGCCACGTCCTCGTGGAGTTCCAACGGATGCCCGCTGACGGCAAAGCCGATCAGGCCGGTCTCGGCTTCGAGGCGCTCGCGCCGGGACGGCTCGCGCAAGGGGATCGCGGGCAAGCGGTCCAGGCCGGGCGGCGGCAGGAGCCAGCCCTGGTTCGGTTCGCGCGCGCCGCCAAAGGCCCGGTGCAAGTATTGGGCTTCCCAAAACTGCGCCGTGCGCGGCTGGCCAAATTCATCGCCGGCGCCGACACGGATCATCGCTTCCATTTCTTCGGGCAACGGCGCAACCCGGCGGTGAAAGTCGGACCAGGAGATGAACGGCCCGCGCTCTCGTTCCGCGAGGATCGCGCCGGTCGTGCGCGTCGTTAGCCCCTTCACGCGCGTCAGGGGCACGCGAATGGACCGGCCGGAAACCGTGAACGCCGGGCCCGGCTCGTTCACGGAGGGGGGCAGGAGCTTGAGGCCCAGCCGATGGCATTCCAGGACATAGACCAGCGGATGGTAGAAGCCCTTGCCGTTGGTGAGCACGGCGGCCATGAATTCAGCCGGATAATAGCGCTTGAGCCAGGCGGCTTGATAGGCCTCGACGCCGTAAGCGGTCGAATGGGCCTTGCAAAACGCGTAGCCCGCGAAGCCGGTGACCAGACCCCACACTTCCGCGGTCTTCGCCGGGGTGTGTCCCCGCGCCAAGGCCGAGGCGAAGAACTCGGCGCGGATTTCCTCGATGACCGCGCGCTTTTGTTTGTTCAAGGCGCGGCGCAAGACGTCGGCGCGGCCGGGATGAAGCCCGGCGAAGGCTTCACAGATTTGGAGGATGTGCTCCTCATAAACGACCAGGCCGAAGGTGCTCCGCAGGCACGGCTCCAGCGAGGGATGGGGATAAGTCACCGGCTCCAGTCCCTGGTAACAGCGGGTGAACCGGAGCTTCTTTTGCTCGTTGGCGGCGCCCGGCCGGATGACGCTGACGATGGCCACGAGTCCGTCGATCTCGCGGACATTGGTCATGCGGCAGAGCGAAGTCATGGCCGGCGACTCGATATGGTGGACCGCCCGCGCGCCGCCGCCGGCGATCATCTCCCAGACGTTGTCGTCCTGCCACGGTTCGGGCGCTTGCGGATTGCCGAGCAAGCATCGGCCATCCACTTTGTTCCGCGCGAGGCAGCGTTCCAAGTCCACGACGATGCCGCGCCGGTCGAGCATCGACTTGACGTCGCGCATCACGGCCAGGCCGCCTTGGGCCAGGATGTCGATTTTCACCAGGCCAATGGCCTCCACGGCATCCATGTCGAAGTGCGTCGTTGGATAGCCCTTGTTCGAGATGAAGGTGGGCGTCAGCTCGCGCATTGGCTGGCGCGACAACACGACGCCGCAGGGGTGCATTTTGGGATAGCGCGGGAAGCCGTCGAGGAACCCGGCCATTTCGAGCGCCGTCCGATACGGCTCTTCGTCGAGCGGCAGGTCGCGATTTTCGGGACTGGCGCGCAGCAACTCGATCAAGGGAGCGCCGCCGCTCGGGGCCGGCGCATCGGGCACCCAGCCGCCGCCAAAGCCCCACGGAAAATGCTCGGTGAAGCGGCGGACCTGATGCTCGGACACCCCCAGCACTTTCGCCACGTCGGCGACGGCGCCGCGGGCTTGATAGGTGCTGAAGCCCCCGACGACCGCGCAGTGTTCGCGGCCATGCCGGGCGAAGAGCAGGTCCACCACGTCGTCTTTGCGGTCGTGGGGAAAGTCGATGTCGATATCGGGCAGTTTGTTGAGCGCCATCCGCTCGGCATTGAGAAAACGCCGGAAGTAGAGATCGAAGCGGATGGGGCAAACGTCGCTGATGCGCAGGCAATAGCAGACCAGGCTGTCGGCCGCGCTGCCCCGGGTAATCCAGGCGATGCCTTGCTGCCGGCACGCCTGCAGGAGATCCCACACGAACAGGAAATATTCCTCGTAGCCCACCGCGCTGATGATGGCCAGCTCTTCGTTGACTTGTTTGGCGATCGGATCGGCGCGGCGGCCGTAACGCTCGCGCAGTCCCCGCAGCACGAGCCGCCGCAGGAATTCCCGCGGACTCGAACCATCGGGCGGCGCGAAGGCGGGAAACTGCGGCTTGCCAAAGGGCAACTCGAACGAGCAGCGTTCCGCGATTTCCAACGAGTGCGCCAGCCACTCGGGGTGGTCCCGGCAGGCGGTGGCCAGCTCGGCCGCCGCCCGGAAATGGAGCCGGCCGCCGAGGCGCTTTTCCGGGTGCTTCTGCCGCAGCAAAGTCCGCGTGCGGATGGATTGCAGGATATCGAACTTCAATCGGTCGGCGGGCGCCGCGTAATGAATTGCCGGGCAAGCCACGGCCGGCTGGCCGCCGCCGGCATCGCGCGCCGTCACCGCCTGGTAGAAACGGCCGGCGAACAACCCGGCGAGCCGCGTGTCGGCGCTGACGGCAATGAGTCCATCCGTAAGGCCGTCGAGGTCCTCGAAGGCGAAGGAGCGGCGTTGCTGGGCCGCGACCGATTCATGGTCCAGCCCGGTTTCATTGCGGCCGGGCGCCGCCGGCCGCGAAAGCAACTGGCAAAGATTGGGGTAACCGCGCGACGATTCGACATAGAGGAGCGCCGCCTGGCCGTTGATGCGAATTTCGGCGCCAAGGATCGGCTTGATGCCCGCCTGGCGAGCGGCCAGCGCGAATTCGGCCGCGCCGTGCAGGTTGCCAGTGTCCGTGAGGGCGACCGCCGGCAGCGCCTGCTCTTTGGCCAGGGCCACGATGGCCTCGGGCGAAAGCGTCGAGTCCAGAAACGAATAGAAACTATGCGCCCGCAAAGGGACGTAGCCGGCCAGGGTGCGCGCCTTGGGGACGCGGCAGGGCTGCATCAAGCTCCTCGATTTCTCCCTCTCCTCCATCCGATGGAGGAGAGGGCTGGAGTTTGGCTTTTACTAGATAAAGTTACGCGGGGCTTATTTTTTTGTTGCGTGTATCTAGTTATATGACTAGTGTTTTTCATTATGGGTTATCCAACCAAAGTTCAGCTCATTCAACGCAAGCAAAGCCAGCAGTGGTACATCAACTTTCCGGCCGCGATCGCTCAAGGCATGGATTTTGCCAAGGGCGAGGCGGTTCAATGGACCATCGCCGACAAGGGGCACCTCATTCTCTCCC
>WNGQ01000712.1_pt1 | contig 40976 bp, 45 predicted proteins | sample 5407661 | NCBI WGS metagenome assembly WNGQ01 (sample SAMN13153382, study PRJNA577476) | soil metagenome | isolation source: 60 cm soil or saprolite under Garry oak tree replicate 2 | place: USA:California | collected 2016-06-15 | reverse complement strand
GAACATCCAAGCGAACAGGGTTGCACAATGATCAAAGGCAGTTGCCTCTGCGGAGGCATCCGATTCGAGATTGATGAAGTTCGATCCCTCACCCATTGCCATTGTACCAATTGCCGTAAATTGAGCGGTGCTGCCTTCGGCAGCTATGTCCACGTCGATGCCGACAAGTACCGGCTGCTTTCTGGTGAGGGTTTGATGCAGCAATTCGAATCGGCGCCGGGCAGTTTCCGGGTCTTCTGCCGGGTCTGCGGCTCAACCGCGCCAGGTAAAGCCCCTTATCTCAGCACGGTAAGTATCCCTGCCGGACTGCTCGACGATGATCCCGGTGTGCGGCCTAAGCTGCATGTGTTCGCCGGTTCCAAGGCGCCATGGTGGGAGATCACTGACGGGCTGCCGCAACACGAGAAATGGGTGCCGGGCTTCGCGCCGAAGCAGCAAGCGTGATGTAACCAGCACTCTGGCCTTCGCGGCTGGATCAGGTCGTGGTCCGCCCTGTGCGAAACTTGAGCAAACGTAGCCCGGATGAGCGGAGCGATATCCGGGTATTACGGTGACAGTTCGCAATGCGGAGCTCCTGAGCGACCTCCTGCACGAGAGTGGTCGGTCACGGTCGACTTGACGGTGCCTGGGCAGGCACCGGATCGGGAGCCACGGCATCAGCAGCATGATGTCTTCCGCCGCTCCGCCAGCCCCGCGTCATCGCCCGGGCATCATCATTCCGGGCTGCATCTGGTCGGGGCCCATCTGCCCCGACTGCGTCGCCGACATCATCGCCATCATGCCCATGTGGGGCCCAACGATTTCCTCGGCCGTCTTCTTCTGGTCATCGGAAAGGCTGCTGACGAGAGTTGTCAGGGCCGGTTTGATCGCACGGACCCCGTCGAGGCGCACGGTGAGCCATTTCTCCTGCAGCGCGAGGCGATCAACCAGGGTTGGCGGCGCCGCACCGGTCTGAGGCATCATCGATGCGCGCACGTCGCCAAGATTTTTGGCGTTGGTACGCAGCGCGTCGGCGAATGCGTTCCAGGCGCTCGTTTGCGCGTCGGTGATCTTGAGTTCGGTCCGCAGGAAGGCGATCCGGCCCTCGACACGGTCGATGGTCGCCATCCCGCCCATTCCGGCGCCGGATTGCCGCATCATGCCCATCATCTGCATCATGTTCATCATGCCCGCGCCGCCCATCATGCCCTGCGAGCCGCCCATCATCCCCTGCATGCCCTGCGAGCCACCCATTCCGGGCTGGCCCATCGGCGATGTCGGCTGGGTGGCCGCCGGGGCTTCCTTTTGGCCCGGGTGGTGGGCCTCATGGTCGGCGGCTGATTGCGCCCCAACTGGACCCGTGAGCACCGCGACTGCGAATGCGGTCGCCATCGTCAAGCGTTTCATGGCCTATCTCCTGTTGTCGGAACGGTGAGAGCGGGATGTCTCTTGTCCATCGTAGCGGTCCTCGCTCAGCTCACGGTCAGCCAACGACTTCCCAGATGAAGTTGCATTCCTTCTTGCCATCGGCGATTCGATGGTTTGGGCCGCCGCGGTTAAATACGACCTTGTCCGGCAGGTACGAGTTGAATGCGGCATTGTCGACCTGACATATGACCGGCGTCAGTTCGGGAAGGCCCAGCGACACGGTGAGTTCGTGATAGAGGCAGCGCGTAATCCTGATCTCGAAACGGCGCTCCGAACGGTCGACAACCTCGAGGGTATTCCATTTGGTGAAGCCGGTCTTGTTGACCGCGATTTCCGCGTCGCACAGGTTCTTGAAGGTGCGTTCCTTCTCGGCAGCGCCGTACTGGAAATTCCACTGGGCGAGTCCGCCGGTCAGGATGGCAATGCGCATGACTTCGAACGCACGGCGCTGGCCGAGCTTGTTCTTCAAATTGATATAGACCCAGAGCGGGAGCGCCGCGATATCGATCAGCTCTCGCGGAAACCTGGGATCAATTCGACGTTTCAGCCGCCCGACCGTCAGCTTGCACCTGATGAGAAAGAGCGTGGGAAAGCGCATATCATGTCGCAGGAGATGGATCAGGATCGGCGTGGTGATCTTGCGCAGATCCATGCCCGGTGAAACTCGGTCAGACGCCACCTTGGACGGAAACGAATCAACCAAGTGGGAAATGTTCGTGTGGACCACGGCATCCTCCGTTCGCAGGGACTTTGTGCCCGGCCGAAAACGTCGCGATATTCCAGCGCCACGAATGCCGACTTCGGCCGGCTTCCCCCTTGATGCAAATCAATCCCGCGAGCGATAAGGCGTCGCCTAACCAAAACGTGATACACGACCGGAGCCGCGGCCGCGGTCCTACTTCTTGAACTTGACCTGACCGGACTTGCCGGCCTCGGTCTTGATCGTCAGCGTGATGGTCGCACCCGCTGCGATCGGGTTCTTCGCCTCACCCTTCAAGCTGTTCTCGCCCGCTTGCGCGAGCGATAGCGTCTCGCGATTTGCGCCGCTGACGATCAGCACGGCGGCAACGTAGCCCTTGGTCGAGACCGGCTTGGGGGCATTCGCTTCGAAGACGTTGATCGTGACGGTATTGCCCGCGGTCAGAAGTTCGGCATCGATGCCGGCGACATCGAGCATCAAACCGCCATTCGGTCCTTTTTCATAGTCCTCGGCAAGGGCGGGGGAGGCGACCGCGAGAGCCGCGAGCAGTGCCATTACGAATCTCATGTCCGTTTTCCTTGATCGGTGCCAACAGCCGCAGCGAGGTTCGGCCGGGTCTCGCGCCGAAACAACACATAAAGGGCGGGCAACACCAGCAATGTGAGGACAGTCGACGAAATGACCCCGCCGATCACGACGGTCGCAAGCGGCTGCTGCACTTCCGCTCCGGCGCCGGTGGCGATCGCCATCGGGACAAAGCCGAGGGAGGCGACCAGCGCGGTCATCAGCACCGGCCGTAGCCGGGTCATGGCGCCGTCCCGGACCGCGTCGACGAGGGCGTGGCCGTCCCGGCGCAGCCGCTCGATCACGGTGATGATGACGAGCCCATTGAGCACGGCGACGCCGGAGAGCGCGATGAAGCCGATGGCGGCGCTGATCGAGAGCGGGATGCCGCGAAGCAGCAGCGCCGCGACACCTCCGGTCAGCGCCAGCGGCACGCCGCTGAACACCAGGAGCGCATCGGGCATCGACCCCAGGCCGATGAAAAGCAGCAGGAAGATCAGGAACAGCGCGAGCGGCACCACGATCGTCAGCCGCTGCGCTGCCGAGACCAGTTGCTCGAACTGGCCGCCCCAGCCGATCCAGTAGCCGGCCGGCAGCTTGACCTTTGCCGTGACCTGGGTCTGGGCGTCGGCGATGAACGAACTGAGGTCGCGGCCCCGCACATTCGCGGTCACGACAACGCGCCGTTTGCCATCCTCGCGGCTGATCAGATTGGGGCCGGGCGCAATGTCGATCTCGGCGATTTCCGACAGCGGCACGTAACGGATCTGGGCCAGCGGGGAATTGCCCCACAGGGCGGTCGTTGCCTTGGCTTGAGTCTCGGCGGGCGGCAGCGGGACTGGCAGCGACCTCAGCGCCTCGACGTCCGAGCGCAGCTGTTCCGGAAGCCTGACGACGATATCGAAGCGGCGGTCGCCGTCGAACACCCGGCCGGCGCTCTTGCCGCCAACCGCGATTTCCACCAGGTCCTGGATGTCGGCGACGCTGATCCCGTAGCGCGACAGCGCCCGGCGGTTCGGTTTGACGGTGAGCACGGGCAATCCGGAGGTCTGCTCTGCCTTGACATCCGCGGCCCCCCGCACGTTCTGCAGCACGGCCTGCACCCGCGCCGCCGCCGGAACCAGGACATCGAGATCGTCGCCGAATATCTTGACGGCAACGTCGCTGCGAACACCCGATATCAGCTCGTTCATGCGCTGCTGGATCGGCTGCGAAATTCCATAGACGCTTCCCGGAATATCCTCCGCCGCCCGCTGGATCTCCGACACCACGGCGGCTTTCGACTTGGCGGGATTCGGCCAATCCTTCCTCGGCTTCAGCATGATGTAGTTGTCCGCCGTCGACGGTGGCATCGGGTCGGTCGCAACCTCGGCCGTACCGATGCGCGCGAACATCTCCTTGACCTCGGGGACCTCGAGCAGCCGCTTTTCGAGCATCGCCTCCATTGTCACCGATTGGGTCAAGCTCGTCCCGGGGAGGCGGAAGACCTCCATCGACACGTCGCCTTCGTCGAGACTTGGAATGAATTCACCGCCGATGCGGGAGGCGGCGATCCCGCAGACCGCAACCATCAGGGTCGCAATCACGGCGACGCCGACCCGGTTGCGGATCGACGAATTGAGCAGCGGCTCGTAGATGCGGCGCGCGCCCCGCATGAAGAGATTCTCGCGTTCGGAGACATTGCCGGTGACCAGCAGCGCGACGGCCGCCGGCACGAACGTCAGCGACAGGATGCTGGCCCCGGTCAGCGCCATCAGAACCGTCAAGGCCATCGGCGTGAACATCCGTCCTTCGACGCCCGTCAGCGTCAGGATCGGCAGGTAGACGACGGCAATGATGAATGTTCCAAACAGGCTCGGGCGGATCACCTCGCGCGCGCCCGCGAGAATGGTCTCGAAGCGTTCCCGGCGCGCCAGAATCCGGCCGAGCCGGTGCTGCTCGGCCGCGAGCAGGCGCAGGCAATTCTCGACGATGATGACCGCGCCGTCGATGATGATGCCAAAGTCGATGGCGCCCAGGCTCATCAGGTTGGCGCTGACCTTGTTCTCCACCATGCCGGTAATGGCGAACAGCATGGACAGCGGAATGACGCATGCGGTCGCGGTGGCGGCCCAGAAATTTCCGAGGGTCAGAAACAGGACGATGACCACCAGCAGGGCGCCTTCGACGAGATTGGTCTCGACGGTCGCGATGGTCGCGTCGATGAGGCGGGTGCGGTCGTAGACGGTATGCGCGAGCACGCCGTCCGGCAACGAACGCGCGATCTCCTTCAGCCTGGCGGCCACGCGCTGCGCCACGGTGCTGCTGTTTTCTCCGATCAGCAGCATCGCGGTGCCCAGCACGACTTCCTTCCCGTTCAACGTGGCCGCGCCGGTGCGCAGGTCGGTGCCTTCCCTGACGTCGGCAACGTCGGAGACCCGCACCGGAACGCCGCCGTGCGATCCGATCACGATTTCCTTGATCTCGTCGATGCTTTCGACCTGTCCCGGCGTGCGGACGAGATATTGCTCGCCGTTGCGCTCGATGTAGCCGGCGCCGACATTCGCATTGTTGGCCGCCAGCGCGGTCATGACGTCGCGGAAGCTGAGCTTGTAGGCCATCAGGTGCGCGGGATCCGGCAGCACCTGGAACTGCTTCTCGAATCCGCCGACGCTGTTGACCTCGTTGACGCCGGCGACGGTCCGCAGCTGGGGCCTGACGATCCAGTCCTGAATCGTCCGCAAGTCGGTCTCGGTATAGGGCTCTCCGTTCGTCTTGCGGGCCTCGGGCTTGGCTTCGACGGTGAACATGTAGATTTCGCCGAGCCCGGTGGACACCGGCCCCATCGCGGTCTCGATGCCGGCGGGCAACTGATCCCTGACCTGCTGAATCCGCTCGTTCACCAGCTGTCTGGCGAAATAGATGTCGGTGCCGTCCTTGAAGATCACCGTGACCTGGCTGAGCCCGTCGCGCGATATCGACCTCGTGTTCTCGAGGCGCGGCAGTCCTCCCATCGCGGTCTCGATCGGAAAGGTGATGCGCTGTTCGGCTTCCAGCGGCGTGTAGCCGGGTGCACGGCTGTTGATCTGGACCTGGACGTTGGTGATGTCGGGAACCGCGTCGATCGGCAGTCGCGCAAAATTCAATGCGCCGTAGACCGCCATGGCAACAACGGCGATCATGACCAGCCATCGCCGGCGAATGGCAAAGGAAAGGATGCCGTCGATCATTGCGCTTCTCCGAGTTGATGGGCACCCGGCGCCGTCGTCGCGGCGTCAATCGGTGTCCGTCGCTCCCTTGGCCAGTTCCGACTTCACGATGAAGCTGTTCCGCGCCGCGTAGACGTCGCCTTCCAGGACGCCGAAAATGATCTCCACCAGCTCCGAATCCCGCTCGCCGAGCTCGACGTCACGGGCCTCGAACTTCTCCCCGTTGCGGACGAATACGACGTTGCGATTCTCGAGCGTCTGCAAGGCGGAAGATTTCACAGCGACGCCGACCGGCTTTGCCGTCAGGGTGAGCCTGCCGGTGATGAACAGGCCGGGCCGCAGCCGCAGCTCGGAGTTCGCGACGACCGCGCGTGCCAGCGCGCTCTGGGTATCGCTGCTGCCGACCGGCGACAGATAGGAAATTCTGGCTTCGACGGCGGCGCCGCCGTCCGCCGGATCGATCAGGACCCGATCGCCGGCATGGACGCGGCCGAGGTCGCGCCGATAGACCGAAAAGTCCACCCACACCGTCGAGAGGTCGGCGATGACGAAGGCCGGCTTCTGCTCGGAGGCATATTCGCCGAGCGTGGTCTGACGGTCGATCACGGTGCCGGCGATCACGGCCTTCAGCTCGTACGATGTCAGGCTCTGATTGCTCTCGACGACGGCGAGGACGTCGCCCTTCTCGACGCGATCGCCGATCCGCTTGCGCACCTCGCGCACGATGCCGGGAAAGTTCCTGGTTCGGCTGAACCATTCCGTTCAGCGACAGGCTGTCCTTCAGCACCCCCGGTGAGGCCGTCGCAAGCTCGATGCCGGCGGCCGCGACCTTGGCGTCGCTCAACACGACACTATCGGAGCGTTCCTCCTTTTCGACCTTCTCGGTCGTGGTCGTACCTGTGGTCGCCGGCGCCAGCATCCGGTAGCCGCCATAGACCAGCGCGGCGGCCACGAGAGCGAAGGCGAGAAACCGGATCATTCCCTGAATCATCTTGAACTCTCGCGCGCCAGCCGAAACGGATTGCCGACGAGTCCCTCGATCGTTGCGATGGCAATGTGGAAATTCTGCAGCGCCTCCTGTTCCCGGAGCAACGCCTGCAGGACCGTGCCGCGCACGTCCAGCAGTTCGAGCAGCGTGAAGCGGCCTTGCAGGTAGCCGCTCTGAATGGTTTCCGCGGCGCTGCGCGCATTCGGGATCACGGATGCCCGCAACAGCTTCAGCTCGGCGAGCGCGCCATTGAGCGCGTCGTAGGCGCGGCCCGCGATGCTGATCAGGACGAGCTTGTTGATGGCGCGCTCGGCGCCGGTCTTTGCCAACACTTCTTCAGCCGCGATGATGTTGCCGGTGTTCTGGTCGAACACCGGAAGCGGTATCGATACGCCCAACCGCACCGCATCGTCGCCGGTATTCTGGAAGTGCCGCCACCCGGCCGCGAGGTGAAGGTCGGGGATCGGCTTGAGACGCGCCAGAATGAGATCGGCATTGCGTTGCGCCGTCACGGCGGTCCAGCGCATCAGCTGCGGGTTCGCCTCGATGGCCCGAATGACCGACTGGAACGGTGGCGGCTGGCCGACATTGGCAAGACGCCCCACCGCTTCGCCGAACATCGGGCTGCTGTCGCCCATCAGGATCGCAAGATCGCGCCGCGCCGTTGCGAGCTGCGTCCTGGCGCGCTCGCGATCGACGCGGAACAGGTCGGCCGCCACTTGCGCGCGCAGCGTTTCCGCCGGCGAGGATGCCCCCTCCTGAACACGCTTTTGCAGCAGCGGGATGAGCTGATCGAGGCTCGCGATCTGCTCGTCGAAGATCTCGATCCGGCGCTGGGCGCTGACCACGGTGATGAAGGCGATGGCGGTCTCCGACAGCACCTCCAGCCGGGTGGCCCGCCGCTGCCAGGTCGCGGTGCCGATACCTGCTTCTCCGGCCGCCAGGCGCGCGTCCCGCTTGCCGCCGAGTTCGACGAGCTGGCTGAGCTGCAGGTTTGTCTCGGCCGACTGCAGTCCCTTGAACGGTCCGGAGCCGAGCGCGTTGTCCAGCTCGAACGACAGTTCGGGATTGGGGAGGGCGCCGGCCTGGACCTTGAGACCCGTCGCCACGCCGACGTCACGCTCCGCGGCCGTGAGGCGTGGATTCGCCGCCAAGGCGCGCTGCAGCGCCTGCGGCAACGAGATCGATCGTGGCATCCTTTCGGCAGCCTCGACTGGAACTGCGATGACGAGCCATGCGCACACCACGCGCAAGGCCACTCCAAGCCAATACATCGGTTCAACCGGCATAGCGGAAAGACAGCGACGCGCGACTCGCCCGCCCTAGTTACGTCTTTCAGGTCAGACGTTTGGGGGGTGGTGTGTCAAGCCCGGGATGGTCTTCGAACGGGTAAGTCGCGGCCATGAAGGGTAACCCGACGGGGTTCGGCAGAAGGTGCGGGCGACGGGGCCGGTCCGCCGCTGTACGGCCGCTGTGGGGGTGCGAGACCGGATCAGTTCGGCCGCGCACTGCCTTCGTACATGAAGGTCAACGGCTTCGGCCCGGGGATATAGCCGGTTTCAATCCGATCGATCCGGAAGCCCGCTCCCTCGATCATCGACGAAATCGGACGGTTGAGGTGACAGCCTCCGGCGCAAGACCGCCAGATCGGCGTCAGCCGATCCTGCCAGCGACGCACGCTCGCATCGGGGGCGAGGCCGTGCTCGACGAACAGCAGCTTGCCGCCCGGCCGCAGCACGCGCCGCATTTCTGCGAGCGCGGTGGCCGCCTGCGGAATGGAACACAGGGTCCAGGTGGTGACCACGGTGTCGACGCTCGCCTGGTCGAGTGGAATGGCCTCGGCGGACGCCTCGAGGAATGTGACGGGCACGGGGCTCGCGCGCGACGCGGCGCGGGCCATGGCCACGAGGCGCGGCGCCGGCTCGAGCGCAAGCAGCTCGCGCGCGGGCGGGCCATAGAACGGCAGGTTACGTCCCGAGCCGACGCCGATCTCGAGCACCCGGCCTTCGGCCGCGCCGATCGCGCGCTGGCGAAACGGCACGAGCTGCTTGTTGCGCATGGCGAAATCGCAAAGCCTCGGCAGGATGATGTCGTTGTAGAAACCCATCGCGTGCTCCTGAGTGTTATGCGGTGTCCGGTCGCTCTCATGTCCGGCGCAATGGACCGGGATGGCATGGCGTCAATGCCGGCGAAATGTCGAGAACTGAAATCGCTGCGCGGCGCCCCAGGGCGTCGTGTGCTCGTGGCGCCGCGCGTCGGTCAGCTCGAACTCGTCTCCCAGCGTCGCGGCCAGAGAGGTCGCGTCGTAGCGCACGATCGGCAGTCCGCTGCATCGCTCCGGACCATCAATCGCAAAGGTGCCGATGATGGCGAATCCCGCGCGCTTGACGGCCTGCTTCAGCCGTTCGACATAGGCGGATCGATCTCTCTGGTCGGTCAGGAAATGAAACGCCGCGCGGTCGTGCCATAGGTCGTAGGTCTGCGACGGCTGCCATGTCGTGACGTCGGCAACCAGCCATGTGACGCGCGCCGCGCGTTCGCCGAGCCGTTGCCTTGCCGCATCAAGCGCCGCGCTGGAAAGGTCCAGGACGGTGAGGTGATCGAAGTTCCTCTGCAGGAGACTGTCGACCAGCCGCGATGCGCCGCCGCCGACATCGATGATCTCGGCGTGACCTGAAAGGCCGGTGAGGGCGATCAATTCAAGCGACGGCGCCGGACTATCCTGGTACCAGCTGACGTCCTTTTCGCCCTTGGTGGTGTAGACGTTTTGCCAATGAGCCTGGCGACTGACATCGTTCATGAAGATTTCCTTCCCGACGCCGGAAGTTGTGCCATCGTCCGCTTAACCCACGCCGATGGCAGCAAAGCTGCCGAGCTGCAATTTCGGTATTTTACTCCGCGCGGGGACGCGGTCCAGGCAATCTCTCGCGGGGCAACCTGATTGATTCCAGCTCCATGCCGTTCTTTGAACTCGCACTGATCCATCGTCTGATCCTCGGCGTCTCATTCAACCGGGCCGGCCGCGGTTCAGTGCTGAAAGGATTCAACAACGCGCTTCGATCAACTTGGTGATTTCCTCCGGTGCCGCGAAAATCACCGAAGCTCGGTCGCCCAACATCCCGGCCGGCATGATCGCGGGCGCACCCTTATCCGGACCGTCCTGGCCGGAGTCGGTCATGAAGCGCAGGTTGCGCTCCCAGAAGGGGCGTGTCTTGCCGTCGGCGGTGGTTACGCGATAGGTGTCGTGGCAATAGGTGATCGTTTTGACCTGCTTGCCGGGTTCGAGGCTTTTCAAGTTGGGATCGCGTCCGCCACCCATCATGCCTCCCATCATCCCACCCATACCTTTCATACCACCCTGTTGTGCCGTCGGCGGCGGCGCTCCGCGTTTGGTAGCCTCCTTGAGGAAAGCCAGCAGGTCGGCACGAACCCGCGCGTCCTTGATGCCCTCGAACGGCATGTCGTTGTCCGCCACCATGGCTTGCGGATCGGTGACCCATGCGTCGAGCGACTGGTCGTCCCAGATAATTCCCGATGATTTGAGCGCCTCGGAGTAGCGCTCGAAGCTCGATAATCCACCGGCCTTGCGGTTCCAGAGATTAGCGAGACTCGGGCCCGTCATGTTGCGGTCGGGTTCGAGCGAATGGCACGGCGCACACGCCCGGAAATCCTGCTGGCCCCGCGATCCGTCGCCTTGCGCAGCGAGCGCGGACGATACAGACGCGAAGCAGAGCAGCGCTGGGATCGCGCAGTTCTTCATTGTCGGTTCCCGTTGCGTCCGGAGGACAGGTACTTGACCAACGCTGCTGCTCCCAGGATCAAAACAATGACGACCAGCAACCAGATAAAGCCCATAGCCCACATCATTCCGGGCATCATATTTTCCATCATGGGCCAATCTCCTCTTGCAGGGCAACGCCCCTTTGGGATGATCTGCAATTCGCGTGCTTTATGCACATCAGCATCATGAACGTGCACGGCAGGGCTGCGATGATGCGAAATACTTCTGCGCCAGTCAGCCAATTCCAGTTCCAGACAACACTCAAGGAAGTTGCCGCTGCAAAGACGATATACAGCGCCATCCGATAGCGGCTGCAATAACTTCCCAAGGTGACCACCAGTGAATTCCCACCATTAGCTGCGTTGTGATGATCCAATGCCATTTGAATGCTCCTTCCCGCTGCGGTTGAAACCAAACACGAAGGGTTGCGGAGGCTCGATGGGCATCCGCAACCCCTGACGCTTCAGGCCGCGTCAATCGACGTCAGCCGATGATGCTCGTGTCGCGACAACGGCAACCCGCTGAGGCCCGTGGCGATTAACGACCCTTCGGACCGCCCTGATAGCGTTGCGCCGATGCGCCGCCGTTGGTCGCGGGCTGCAGCGATGACGTTATTCGATCGTAGGCGAACGCTGAATTCACATCGGCTTGCGAGCCGGCCCTGAGCGGAGCGCTCTGCCTGGCCTCGCTCGGCCAATAGCTTTTGTCGCTAATGGTCGAGCCCGCCTGGGCGGTCGCAGAGATCGCCGCGAGCGGCAACAAGAGGGAAATCGTGAGAAGGTGTTTTGACATGTTCCGGCTCCACATGGTTGGAGGCGCATGATGCGCGCTTCCAATCATGAGTTCGGAGCAAATCGTCTGCCGGTTACAGGCTCACGCCGACGTGAAAAAGAAGGCGGTCAGCACGCGACAACTGGTTTGTGTTGCGTCTGCGAAGGTGCAGAGCACAATCGCACTATCCCACGCCAACGGTTGGAGCTCAGCCGGATGGGCACGATCAATGCGCGTGATTGATCGGTATCTTCCATCCGCGGAAGCGATAACCGTGGCCTGTCACTGTCTCAATAGAAGTCGCGAAGGGGCCGAGTTTCTTCCGCAATGATCCGACAACAGCATCCACCTTGTTCGAGCCGGCGAAGCGGGTATTCCAGATCTCAGCAAGCATCTCGTCGCGGGTCACCACGCGCCCGCTAGCTTGGATCAGGGTTAGCATCACGGCGTATTCCAACCGCGTCGTTGGCCGCCGCTGACCCTCGAGGACAATCTCGCGATTGGCCTCGTCGAGCCAGCATCCGGATGGCGACGACGAGGTAGCGGTGGGCACCTCCCTGCCGACAAGAAACGAATGAGCCGCGTCGGCAATCGCGTCGCCATCGATCCACGGCAAGTGTATGTCGCCATCCAGTGTTATGAGGCGCGCGTGGGGTAACCCGGCGGCGAGCCGTTGGCCGGCCTCAAGGGGGATTGCGCGGTCCTTGCGCCGATGTATGACCAGCGCCTCGGTGCGGACGCGCGAAAGCACATCTACAGCATTCATCTCACAGCCCAGGCGCAGCAATTGCGCCGCCTGCGGTGCATTCGCCCACTCACGCTGGTTTCGGGAAAAATCCTCCGAATCCTGAGTTGATGCACCGGGCAGGAATATCGCCGTAAGCGCGACCGAGCCAAGGCCCCAGTGCGCCTTTACAAGGTCAGTGAGCGCATCCCGCAGATCCGGCGTTGCAATATCGGACCCCCTTGCGTACGAGCCGTAAAGACACAATCGGCGGACCCGTTCCTGATGCATGGCGGCATAAGTGAGCGCAATCGGTCCCGCGCAAGCCACCGCGAATAGCGAGAACTGGCTGTCACCAAGCTCATCGGCGAGCTTTGCGAGCAGCTGCACTTCGTCCGCCTGCGTTCGCGGTGGAACGTCACGATCACTTAAGCCGGTCCCTGGCCGGTCGTAGCGGACGACGCGAAAGCCCTCTGCCAGGCGAGTAAAAAAACGGCGAAACCCCGGATGTTCCCAATCGCGCTCGACGTGACTCACCCACCATGCGGGACAGAGGATAAGCGGCCCTTCGCCGACCACGGCATAGGCGATCCGGGTTCCGCTTGTGTCTCGAATGAATCGAATGACCTGCACCGCTGGTATCGATCCTCCCAACTCTCTCAATCAATTCTCACAACAATTTCATTGCCTTTTCAAGCCACCTGAGGCCGCCGCCCGATATTCTCGACAGAGTAGGCGAGGCCGCTTCGTCCGGGCTATCTCTTGCCGATCGTCCCTTGAACTGCAGATGTTGGAGGCAATTCATGAGCATGGACATGACCACGATGGGCTCCGGCGCGCTGGTCGCCATGGGGGTTTATCACCTTGCCATTTTCATCTTCGCTGTGCTTGGGATCGCGGCGTCGATCAAATATTTGCGCTCCTGATTTGTCAGGCGGCCTTAATGTGCTCCATGCGATGCCGTAGCTCAGAGCGGGGAGATTGAGCCCGTGTGCGCTTCTTGTCAGTCCTGGCATAGGCACCATGTCACGCCTTATGTCGTCCACGCCGGTTGCTCGGCCGAGGCGTTCACACGCATGCGACGGCGCATGTCGCCCATGGCGCCGTCGTCGAGGTTGGTTTTGGCTCGGGCCTCAACCTGCCGTGCTACGATCCTGCCAAGGTGATGCGGCTCATCGGGGTTGACCCGAATGCGATCATGCTCTCCCTTGCCAAGGGACAAAGCGGGTCTATGCCGCCGTGGGCCGGATATTGCCCCCGCGAAAGTGCGCTGCACAATCGCCCACCCGCACTTCGGCACTTAGCCGATGGCTTTCGGACGCGCTCCGCATAACCTTCATGTCCCTTGGCGGATCAAATAGAAATCACGCTATTTGAGCGTGAAGGGTATAATGAGGTCGCTGGCAAACGTCCATTGCGAACTCTTCGTTCCTCCGCCGAACGGCGTGGTGTTGTTGAGGGACGCGTCGTAGCGAATCTCCGGCCTGATAACGAGGCCTTCGATTTGTTTCGGAACCGGAGGCTTGATGGCAAGTCCGACGGTGAGCGCACCGTAGGTCGTCGCTCCGCCGCCGATCGCTACAGCCAACGGATTGCCATGTTCGATCCCGACAAAGTCCAGGTTACCTGGGAAAGAGGCGACGAAGAAACCGTTATTGTCCCGCCAGATCTCGCCGCGCCCCGTGATCTTCAGCCAATCGTTGATCGCGTAGGTCGCGTATTGCGCGACACCGTAACCTGTCGCATTGAACCCATCATCACGAATATAGTTGAGGTCGTTCGTCAGGGTCAGCTTATCGGTTACCTTCCAGACGGTGGTCACGTCATTGAGATAGCGGAGCGCGGTGTTGGGATCGACGCCCGCAAGGACAACAGCCGACACATTCGGATTTTCGGGGCCGATGTGGGTGGTAGCCAAAACAGTCAACGCGCCGTCCAGCAAATTTAGGCCGAAACCACCATGGAACGCCGCCCCCGTGTTGTTGTCGCCACAATTAAAGCAATTGAAGTGATTGCCGAAGGTCGTGTTCACACCCGTGTCAGCGCCTAGATAAATATCGAGCATCGGGTTCACATGCGTGGTCGTCATGATGCCGGTGTGCTTGAACGGAATGCCGAAATTGAAAATGTAGGAATGCGTGTACAGCGCATTGTCAGGCGCGTTGATGACTTCCGCGCCTTCCAGGGTCACGTATTGTCCGACCTTTACGTCCACGCCGCCGGAAGTAAGCCATGGCAGGTGGAACAGCGCATGCGCTTCGACGATATCGAACTGTTCGCGGCTGGTGATTGCGTAATCGAACTCACCCAGGAAGTGCGTATAGCGGGCGTCCGAACCATACATTGCCTGGAACTTGAAGCCAAAATCGTATCCGGTTGCTTTCGGATCGAGAGGGCGCTGCACCGTAATCGATGCCTGGTTCAAGAAAGCTGAATTGGCCTTGTCCGTAAAGAGCTGGCCGAAATTCGTGACGGCGGGATTATTCGCATTCCCCGAAGCGCCGACCTCCACGAGGCCGGTTACGGACAATGTATCCCACCAAGAAGCCATGGGCGGCGCTTTGACGGCCTTCAAGGGCATATCCGCGGCGTTGGCAGCCGTCACGGCGGCAAACGCGATTGCTGCGGATGAGATGATTTTCTTCATTGTGAGGCCCGCCATTAAATGAGCTGAGCCCCCTCGCCATTGAGCGAGCCCTCGCCTCTGATCGATTGAACGCCACCGAAGATTCTCGCAAACAAAGACCGAGTCGATCACAAGCGTGTAGAATTTATTGCGCTGCGTATGGAACCTCGCAAGGCAGCCCTTTCGACAATTTCTCGGCAGTTGCAGACTTATTGATCATCGACGGAAAAGATTTTTTCGAACTTTCCGGCGTGTTGCAATTTGGACACGGCTATTCGTCCGACTCGGGAATCTGAAGTTTTGCTATTTTGAGGATGGACCTTTTGCAGCGGACGTTTTTTGCCCGATGCTCGCGTTTTTTCGGGCATCGATCTCACGCAGTAGTTCTGGGCCGGACCAGATAACATTTCCATCGTCTTCCACGACGAAGGCGATAAAGAGGGTCATGGTATCCCTTTGCCGGGCTGCGCTTTTCAAGGCATTTTCATTGTCCGGATGTCGCTCGGACCGCACCAGGATGCTGCCGACGGACACAGAAGTCTCCAGCGAGATTGAAGCGTCGGCGTGGCCGGCATAGAGCAGTGTCACCGGCCCGAAATGTGGCCGCTGCTTCCACAGACGCAGCAGTTCTTCACAGGCGAGCTCAACGGCAAGCGGTACCGGCCTGATCTCGCTTTCCCAATATTGAACGGCGCCGCGACTAAGCCCCAGCTTTTCTCCGGCCTCGGCTTGCGTATATCCCAATTTCGCCCGCCAGTTCTTGAAGCCCCACAAGTACATTGCGTTATCCTGGAACTGCAACAGAGGAAGACGACCGCTTGCAGCACCAGCCGGTGCCGGTACTTCAGCGTTTCCAACCATGAGTTCGGAGCAAATCGTCGGGCGGTTACAGGTTCACGCCGACGTGAAGCTGGCCCAAGCGCCGTTCACCATCGCAACAGCCGCGGTCCCAATGCCGCGCCCGCTAAGGTGCACAGCACAATCGTTCCGCCGTACCAGACTGCGATAAACGGCAGCGAATCGTCTGTGCAATGGAGCGCATAAGCCATTGCGCTCACGCCTCCCGCGATAAGACCTGCGAAAGCACCCGCACGCGCAAGGTTGGTAGGCGCGCCCTTTCGCACCGCCCAGATGGAAACGGCGAAAGGAACAATCGCGATGATCGGAATGGAGATAAGGCATTCGAGCCATTGATCTCCCACGATCATCCTGTCCCAATGCGTGCCGGGCGCGGACCCAAGGCTGATTGCCGCAAGAAACACAATAACCAGAAACGGCAGAGCGATGAGAAAAGGCGAGGTCTTTCGTTCCCCGCCAGGGCGCGCCAATCTTGCCAAGTAAACCAGCGCGAGGCCGACGATCCCGATTGCAAAGGCAAGCTTGACGGCGAGAAAAATCAGGGCGCGGGTTGTCGTCAAGTCGGAACGGACACCCAATCCGACGAATGCGAGGCCTAGCGCCACAACTATCGCGGTCGCGACCGCCACGCATAGGGTGCGAACGACCGAGTTGCGCTCGACCGGCTCGAGGTTGGTACTCAGAAGGGCAACCAGATCGTCCGTTTTCATGTTCGCGTTTCCCGGGCAATCAGCGCGGCCAGCGTTCTGAGCCCGCGATGGACGTTTACTTTTACACCCGACTCCGAAAGTCCGCACCTCGTTGCCGCTTCGGCGGTGCTCAATCCGTCGAGTTTCACAGCCTCAATGACACATTGCATGTTTTTCGGCAGCCGTTCCATCAGGCGCCTGATGTCGTACGTGCTCTCGGCGTCGCTATGATCGTCATGGGCCATGACCTCGTCGGCCTCGTCGATGGGCACATCGGAGCGCGAGGTGCGATTCCGACGTAAGAAATCGACCAGCTTGTAACGCGCGATCGCATGCACCCACGGCGTCAAGGGCTCATCCGCGTTGTAGGTGTTACGTTTGATATGGATAGCCAACACAGCTTCCTGAACCAGATCCTCTGCGTCCGATGCACCTCTGCCAATACGCGCGAGTTTGCCTTTGTAATAGGCACGCAGACGGCTGCTCAACGCAATAAGCAATTTGCGGTGCGACGCCGAATCGCCGTCCAGAGCCGCAAGCATCAATGCCTTAAGTTCGATTTCGTTGGTCGCCATGCTTGCGTATCTTTATTAGTTCGCTGTCGCGGCGGGTTTGGTTACAAGTCGATGATACCAAGGGGCAAAAAAGTGACTTACGTCTTCCAGCGTCCGTTTCAAGGAACCGGCCATCCTCACCCTGCACACAACAACGCGCACATTGCCCGAAACTTAAGCAACTGACGCTGCCCGCCAACCAAATTCATGCCGGATGCCGCGGGCGTCTCTTCGCCTCGCATTCTTGCAGCAATTGGGGGCCCGACCAGATGACGGTTCCATCGCTCTCCACGATGAGTGGCATGAACAAATTCGTGGTCTCGCGCAGTTGAAGGACGCGGGCCAAAGCGCTTTCGTTGTTCGGATGCGGTTCGCAACGAAGCACCAAATCGATGCCGGCGGGAGGCTCCATCTGCGATATTGGAGCTTCAGCATAAAACAGGATTACCGGAGTGAACTGCGATCCTTGCTTCCACCGCCGCAATAATTCCTGGCAGGCAAGCTCGACGGCACGCGGCACCGGCCTGATGTCACTTTCCCATTGTTGAACCGCGCCGCGGCTCAGTCCGAGCATTTCCCCTGCCGCAACCTGGTTGATTCCCAGCGTCTTCCGCCACTTCTTGAAATCCCACTGATCCATGGCGCTATCCTGGAGATGAGGAACGCGTTCGCGCTTGCATCATTCCGCCGCTTCCGAAACCTCGACGCCACTTTCCACGGCCGCATTCGGCTCGCGTGGCAAGCCAACCCCCTTGACCACCCCGAAGATCGCCGGAATCACGATCAGGGTCAGCAGCGTCGAGGAGATCATGCCGCCGATCATCGGCACCGCGATGCGCTGCATGATCTCGGAGCCCGTCCCCGTGCTCCACATGATCGGCAGCAGCCCCGCCATGATGGCCGTGACCGTCATCATCTTGGGCCGCACCCGTTCCACCGCGCCCTCCATGATCGCGTCCTGCAGATCGTGCCGGGTGAACTCGCGGCCTCCTGCATCGCATCGGGCTTTGGCCTCCGCCAACGCCTGATTGAGATAGATCAGCATCACCACACCGGTTTCCGCCGCAACGCCGGCGAGCGCGATGAAGCCGACGGCGACGGCGACCGACAGATTGAAGGCGAGCCACCACATCAGCCAGAGGCCGCCGACCAGGGCGAACGGCAGCGAGAGCATCACGATCATGGTCTCGGTGATGGAGCGGAAGTTGAGGTAGAGCAGCAGGAAGATGATCAGGAGGGTGACCGGCACGACGATCTTGAGCCGCGCGGTGGCCCGCTCGAGATATTCATACTGACCGCTCCACATCACGTAAGTGCCGGCCGGAAACGCGATGCTGGCTTGCACGGCCCGCTGCGCGTCGGCAACGTAGCCGCCGAGATCGCGGTCGCGGATGTCGACGTAGATGTAGGTGGCGAGCTGCCCGTTCTCGGTGCGGATCGATGTCGGGCCGCGGGCCGGCGTGACCTGCGCCACCTCGCCCAGCGGAACCGCGCCGCCGGCCGGCATCGGCACCAGGACGTCATTGGCGATGGCCTGCGGATTCTCCCGCAGGTCGCGCGGATAGCGCATGTTGACGCCAAAGCGCTGGCGGCCCTCGACCGTCGTCGTCACGATCTGGCCGCCGAGCGCGGTGGCGATGACGTCCTGCACGTCCTGAACCGCGATGCCGTAGCGCGCCAGCGCTTCGCGGTCCGGCGTCACGTCGAGATAATAACCGCCGATGCCGCGTTCGGCATAGGCGGAGGAGGTGCCGGGGACGGCTTTCAATACTTGCTCGATCTGTTTGGCGAGCTTGTCGATCTCGACCAGATCGGTGCCGATCACCTTGACGCCGATCGGCGTGCGAATGCCGGTCGACAGCATGTCGATGCGCGCCTTGATCGGCATGGTCCAGGCGTTGGAGACGCCGGGGAATTGCAGCGCCTTGTCCATCTCGGCGATCAGGCTGTCGACGGTGAGGCCGGGCCGCCATTGTTCCTTCGGCTTCAGGTTGACGATGGTCTCGAACATCTCGGACGGCGCCGGGTCGGTCGCGGTCGAGGCGCGCCCCGCCTTGCCATAGACCGACGCCACTTCCGGAAACGACCGGATGATGCGGTCCTGCATCTGCATGAGTTCGGCGGCCTTGGTGACCGAGATGCCCGGCAGCGTCGTCGGCATGTAGAGCAGCGTGCCTTCGTTCAGATTCGGCATGAACTCCGTGCCGAGCTGGCGGGCCGGCCAGATCGTCACGGCGAGGGCGGCGAGCGCCAGCAGGATCACCAGCGGTTTCGCGCGCAGGACGCCCCTGATGACCGGCCGGTAGATCCAGATCAGGGAGCGGTTGATGATGTTCCGGTGCTCGGCGATGATCTTGCCGCGCACGAAGATCACCATCAGCGCCGGCACCAGCGTCACCGACAACAGCGCGGCGGCCGCCATCGAGAAGGTCTTGGTGAACGCCAGCGGGCTGAATAGCCGTCCTTCCTGCGATTCCAGGGTGAAGATCGGCATGAACGACACCGTGATGATCAACAGGCTGAAGAACAGCGCGGGGCCGACTTCGGAAGCGGCCTCGATCAGGATCGTCACGCGCGACATGCCAGGCGCAGCGCGTTCCAGGTGCTTGTGCGCGTTCTCGATCATGACGATGGCGGCATCGACCATGGCGCCGATCGCAATCGCGATGCCCCCCAGGCTCATGATGTTCGAGCCAAGACCGAGCAGCTTCATCGCGCCGAACGCCATCAAGACGCCGACCGGCAGCATCAGGATCGCGACCAGGGCGCTGCGCACGTGCAAGAGGAACACGATGCAGACCAGGGCGACCACCACGCTCTCCTCGGACAGCGTGTGTTTGAGGGTGTCGATCGCCGCCTTGATCAGGTTCGAACGGTCGTAGACCGGCACGATCTCGACCGATTTCGGCAGGCTGCTCGCGATCTCACCGAATCGCTTCTTGACGTTCTCGATGACGTCGAGCGCGTTGACGCCGAAGCGCTGCAGCACGATGCCGCTCGCGACCTCGCCCTCGCCGTTGAGCTCGGTGATCCCCCGCCTCTCGTCGGGCCCGAGTTCGACGCGGGCGACGTCGCGCAGCAGCACCGGCGTGCCATTGTTGGTCTTGAGCACGATGTTGCCGAGGTCGTTGATGCTCTTGATGTAGCCCTTGCCCCGGATGACGTATTCGAATTCCGAGAGTTCGACGGTGCGGCCGCCGACATCGGCATTGCTGGCGCGGATGGCCTCGCGCATCTTCTGCATGGTGATGCCGAGATTGCGCATGCGTTGCGGATCGAGGATGACGTTGTATTGCTTGACGAAGCCGCCGACGCTTGCCACCTCGGCGACGCCTTCCGCCTTGGCGAGCGCGAACTTCAGGTTCCAGTCCTGGATCGTTCGCGTGTCCGCGAGATTCAGTTCCCTGGATATGACGGCGTATTGGTAGACCCATCCGACTCCCGTCGCGTCCGGGCCGATGGTCGGGCTGACCCCCGCCGGCAGCCGCGACGCCGCGCCGTTCAGGAATTCCAGCACCCGCGAGCGGGCCCAGTAGATGTCGGTGCCGTCCTCGAAGATGACATAGACGAACGAGACGCCGAAAAACGAGAAGCCGCGCACGACCTTCGATTTCGGGACCGTCAGCATCGCCGTCGTCAAGGGATAGGTGACCTGATCCTCGATCACCTGCGGCGCCTGGCCCGGGTATTCCGTGTAGACGATCACCTGCGTGTCGGAGAGATCGGGGATGGCGTCGAGCGGCAGATGCACGAGCGCGTAGAGGCCGGCGGCGGCAGCGAAGCCGCCGCCGAACAGCACCAGCAGCAGATTGCGGGCCGACCAGGCGATGACACGGGCGATCATTGATGTTCTCCCATGTCATTCGCGGCGCCTGCGGACGCGGCGGGCGCTGGGCCGGTATCCGCGAAGCTTTTCAACGCCGCCTTCAGGTTGCTTTCGGCATCGATCAGGAAGTTGGCCGAGGTCACGATCGCCTCGCCTTCGTTGACGCCATCCTTCACTTCGACGTAGCCATTGCCGCGGCGCCCGATCTTGACCGGGCGCGGTTCGAAACGACCATCTCCCTTGTCGACCAGAACGGCTTGGCGGCTGCCGGTATCGAGCACGGAACTGTCGGGGACGGCAACGACCTGCACAGGGTTGCCGGTGTCGATCTCCGCATCGACATACATGTCCGGAAGCAGCGCGAGATCCGCATTGGTGAGTTCGACCCGGACCCGTGCGGTTCGCGTCTCGCGGTTCACTTGCGGATAGATCACGCTGATTGTCCCGGAGAAGGTGCGGCCGGGGAAGCTGCGGGCATGAACCGCAACGCCTTGACCGGCGGCGATGCTGCCGAGATCGCGCTCCGCCACATCGATGAGGGCCCACACGATGGAGGTGTCGGCGATGCGGAACAGCACGTCGCCCGGCTGCGCGCGCATGCCTTCGATGGCATTGCGCTCCAGCACGATGCCGTCGCGCGGCGCGGACCACGGAATGGCGATCGGAGCGGTCCGGGCTTTCTCCATCGCGACAATGACCGGCTCGGGAACGTCGAGATTGATCAGCCTTTGCCGCGAACCCCGGCCATAGAGTTCGACGCCCGCGGTCGCCTTGGAGCCGATGGTTGCGAGATATTCCGCCGCGGCCGAGGCAATCGCGGAGCTGTAGATTTCCATCAATGGCTGTCCCGCCGCGACCCGACTTCCCGTGGTGACGTCGGCAACCTTCTGCACGAAGGCCTCGGCGCGCATCGCGATCACGGAGATGCGCCGCTCATCCAGTTGAATCGTGCCGGGCGCTCTCACCAGGGTCCGGATCGCGCGGCGCGTGGCGGGTTCCGACTTCACGCCGCTGCGCTGGATTTTGCCGGGCGAAAGCTTGACCGAGCCGTCGTCGGTCTCGTCACCCTCATAGACGGGGATATAATCCATCCCCATGCCGTCCTTCTTCGGGACGGGCGAGGTGTCCGCAAGGCCCATCGGGTTGCGGTAATAGAGAAGCTTTCGTTCCGCCGCCGCGGCTTGTTGCTTCGGTGCGGGCCGGTCGACGGACGGTTCTTCGTCGTCGTACACGGGCAAGAAGTCGCGGCCTTGCCGATCCGTCTTCGGGCCGGCCGACCAGAACGGCGCCCCGCTCGGGTCGCGGTAATAGAGGACGGCGTGTTCGGCGGCGATCGCCTGATTTGACCGCAGTGGCCAAGGCGACTGTTGCACCGTCCAATAGGCGGCCGCGCCCAGTCCCAAGCCGAGCGCAAGTGTCGAGAAGAATCGAAGCGTGTTCATGGCGTGTGACCCGCGGTTCGCGTCAATAGAGGGCTGCATCGGGAAGGTCGGAGCGCCCGCGACGGAGCGCTCCGCAGACTTCACTTGTTCGCCTTGATCACGACTTTGCCGGTCACGGTCTCCGCCTCGCCCTGTACCTTGGCGGAGAGGCTGAGCTGGTAGCGTCCTGCCATCGGCAGGTCGGTCTTGAAGGCATAGACGCCGGGATCTTTCGCGGCCAGCGGGCTGACCGGAGATTGCATCTCGGCCATTCCGTCGGGCGCCATGTCGACGCGCGTGCGGATGATGACGGCACCCGGGACCGGCTTGCCGGTCGCCTTGTTCGTCAGGCGCACCGCCACGGTCACGCCGTCGCCCATTTTCATTTCGGCATTGACCGGCTCGAATGCATAGTCGTTCGCGCCTGCAAAGGCGGTCGAGCCGGCAAGTGTCATCGTGGCGGCGAGCGCTGCGGCCCGCGCAAACTTAGTGGTCATGGATATCTCCTGTTGGTCTGGTCTCAGCCACGGCTTCGAGGCAAGCGAAGGCGCGCGGCCGTCGTCGCGCGCGAGCCGGAAGGCTCACGCGTGGGCAACGTTCAGAGCGAGATCAGACTTTGGGAGGCCGGAAGGGTGGATTTCCGCTGTGCAATGAAGCGACCTGGTCGATCGGAATGGGAAGCAGGCTTGCCACCGGAAGCGGAATATCAAACTGAAAAACGGGCGGAGAGGCGATGCTGACCGGCTGAGCCGCGCAAAAGGCCATCGGGCAATGATCGCTCGAATGATCGCAGGGGGTTCCGTTCGTTTCATCCGGGCAGCAAACGTCCATCGCCGCGGACATGTCGGACGACATCGTCATTTTTGCCGGTTCGCCTTCGGCCGGGCCCTGTGCCGTCGTGCTGATGACAGGCAATGCAAATCCCGCCGCCGGCAGCATTGCCACCGACAGGCCAATCACCAGAGCCAGAATCAGTCTCACGAACCGCATTGCCGTTCTATCCACCTGCTCCATATCGGACGAGCGCATGGAGCCGTCAAGTTCCATTTGCTGGAACAGGTTACCTTTGTGCCAATCACATGTCCTTGTTCTGGCGCAATCCGCCTGACGATCGCCATCGCGGCAATCGATGACGCGCGCTATCGGTCAAGCCGCCGACGCTGAATCGATTTGCACCGAAGATACTCATCAAGAATGCGATGCCATGATGCCGTCCATCGCCAGGCGCCGAAACATCGCATCGATCCGCTGGGGCGGCAGCTTGGCGCCACCGTCGAGCCACCACGTCATCACGGCCATGAAGGCGCCAACGACATACTGCACGACAAGTTCGCGCGGGACGGCATCCGCGGACTTCGCGGTGAGTTCGTTGCGGACCAGGTCGGAGAGTATTGCGCGAATGGTGCCAAGAGCAATGGTGCCGCCGCGGCCGCCGACGAGCGCTCTGTAGAGGTCGATGTGGTCACGGGCGTGTTCGAACATGGCCAGGCTGAAGCCCAGACTGCGATCTCTGAGATGGCCTGGCTTCGCCTGGGCGTCCTTCTGCCGATCCACGAGCAGCTTGCGCAAATGTTCGAGGCCGCTCCGTCTCAAATCATCCTTGCCCGTATAGTGGGCGTAGAACGTCGATCGACCGACATTGGCCGCCTCGCAGATGTCTTCGACGGTGATCGCCTCGTAACCTTTTTCAAGGATCAAGGAAATATGAGCCTTTTGCAGCATCGCCCTGGTGCGGGCGACGCGGCGATCGATCGACGTCTTCGCCATTGCCAGACTATTCCCGGACAAATCGAGGAGGCCGTCCCGTAACGGACATTCGCAGCATCCCGTTGGTTGACATGATTCCGGACATACTGTCTCGTTTCGTACGTCGCGTCCATCATCACACCACTGCGCGGCAACCGAAGGAGACGGAGATGTCGGACCCGCTCGCCTACCCCGGCGCGCCACGTTGGGTGAAACTGTCGGGAATCGTGGTCGGCGTCGTGGCCCTGCTGTTGGTTGTCGTGATTCACGTCGGCGGCGGCCACGACATTCAATCGGCCGGCGGCCATGGTGGTCACGCGGCGCCCGAGAGCGGCCAGCGATGATCATGGCGTCCGGCCTGCGCAGGTTCGCGCTCACCGCGCATGTCATCTCGTCGGTGGGCCTGCTCGGCGCGATTGCAGGCTTCCTGGCTCTCGCGGTTGCTGGCCTGACCAGTCAGGATGATCAGATGGTGCGGGCCGCCTATCTGGCGATGGAATTGATCGCCCGGTTCGTCATCCTCGCCTTGGCGTTCGCCTCGCTGCTCACCGGTCTCATTCAATCGATGGGGACTCCGTGGGGCTTGTTCCGGCACTATTGGGTCCTGGTGAAACTCTTGCTGACCGTCTTTGCCACCATCGGCTTGCTGGCCAGAATGGAGCTCATTAGCCGCGCAGCGCGCCTTTCGGCTGAGACGATCATCGCCCGTGCCGACCTTCGCGCGGCGGGGATCCAACTCGTGATCCACGCCTCCGGCGGTCTGCTGGTGTTGCTCGCGCCCGCGATACTCTCCGTCTACAAGCCGCCAGGCATGACGAGGTACGGATGGCGAAGACAGCATGGGCAGCCCGCGCTCGCGCAGCCGACCTTGAAGCAGCATGGGTGATGGGCGAGGCGGCATGAAGCGTCGGCGCGTTCTGCCGCGACCAATGGACGCCGCGAGCGCGGCAACGCCCGCAGCGGCCACGAAGCCCGATGCCGGCGACGGGGGCTCCGTTGCCCCGGTCGCCGTCGCTTCTCACGCGTGGGTCACTTGCTCTTCTGCAACTTCGTGACCGTGAGGCCGGTCGAGGAATCCTCAGCCTCGAATTTCACCTTGTCGCCGACCTTGACCTGCTTGAGCATCGTGGGATCGCTGACGCGGTAGACCATGGTCATGCCCTCGTCCATGCCGAGGCTCTTGGCCGGGCCATGCTTGAGCGTGATCTTGCCGGCGCTCTCGTCGATCTTCTTGACTTCGCCGCTGATGGTCTCCGCCGCCACCGCGGTCGCCGCCAAGGTCGCGGCAAGCAGTGCCGCTGCCGCCATGCGTATCGATTTCTTCATCATCTACTCCTTTCGGGTTGGGGAGGCTTGACCCGCGGCGCCTCCTGCCGCGCCGGCGCGGCATCGGGCGCGTCGACCTCGTAGGCGACGGTGCCCGTCGGATGCTCGTAAGGTCCGGGATCGCGAAAATCGTCGCGCGCCAGCCCCGCGCGAATCTTCATCACGGTGAACATGCCGCCCATCTCGATCGGCCCGAAGGGGCCGTTGCCGGTCATCATCGGCAGCGTGTTGTCGGGGGCGGGCATCTCCATGTTGCCCATCGCCATGCCGGTCGACCCCATCGCCATGGCGTCGGGCGCAAGCTTGCGAAAAGCGCGCGCGAGGTCTTGCCGCGGCACGCCGATGAAGTTGCGCATGTCGTGCCCCATCGCGTTCATGGTGTGATGCGACTTGTGGCAGTGGAACGCCCAGTCGCCGGGATTGTCGGCCACGACGTCGAACGCCCTGATGGCGCCGACCGGGACGTCGGTGGTGGTTTCCGGATATTGGGCGGATTCCGGAATCCATCCGCCGTCGGTGCAGGTGACCGCAAAGCCGTGGCCGTGCAGATGGATCGGATGGTTGGTCATGCTGAGGTTGCCGATGCGCACGCGCACTCTGTCGCCGAGGCGCACGGGCAAGGGGTCGATGCCCGGATAGACGCGGCTATTCCACGTCCACATGTTGAAGTCGGTCATCTCGTTGACCTTCGGCAAGTAAGTGCCGGGGTCGATGAGATAGGTGCTCATGATGAAGACGAAATCGCGATCGACGGGGCGGAACGCCGGATCGCGCGGATGCACGATGAACATGCCCATCATGCCCATCGCCATCTGCACCATTTCGTCGGAATGCGGGTGATACATGAATGTCCCGCTCTTCTTCAGCGCGAACTCGTAGACGAAGGTCTTGCCGGGCTTGATGTGCGGCTGGCTCAATCCGCCGACGCCGTCCATGCCGCTCGGCACGATCACGCCGTGCCAGTGCACCGTGGTGTGCTCGGGCAGTCTGTTGGTGACGAAGATGCGGATCTTGTCGCCTTCGACCGCCTCGATGGTCGGGCCCGGCGCCTGGCCGTTGTAGCCCCACAGGTTCACTTTCATGCCGTCGGCGAATTCGCGCACCACGGGTTCGGCGACGAGATGGAATTCCTTCCAGTCGCCGTTCATTCGCCACGGCAGCGTCCAGCCGTTCAAGGTGACGACCGGCCGGTAATCGGGACCGCTGGTCGGGTGCAGCGGCGGCTGCATGACAACCTTGTCCATGGTCGGTGCCTCCGGAATCGAAGCCGCCTGCGCGCGTCCGCTCACCGCGCCTGCGCCGATCAGGGCCGCGGTCCCGAGCAATCCTCTGCGTGACAACACTGCCGTCTCCCTTGGCTAATCGACGCTTGCCGTCTGCGCGGCGGAAAGCTTGATCGATTGGTCTTCACCCGAACCGCCGCCGTTGACCACGCTCTGCAGGTCCGACTGCGCGAGCCAGAAGTTGCGCTTGGCGTCGATCGCCGCGCGCTGCGAGGCGACGCGCTGGCGCGCCTCCGTCACCAGCGCGAAGACATCGACCTGCATGCTGGAGAGGCGCAGCTGCATCTCTTCGGTGATGATCTTGCGCAGCGGCAGCACCTCGCGCTGATAGTGGCTCGCGATGTCATAGCTCGAGCGGTAGACACGGTAGGCGTCGCGCGCTTCCGAGCGCACGTTGATCGCCTTCTCGGTCAGGCGGTTGAAGGCGAGCTTGTAGGTCTCGGCGGCCTGGCGCACGCGCACCTCGCCGCCGTCGAAGATCGGGATCTGGAATTGAACGTCGAAGCCGCGTTCCCTGAATGGCGCGGCTTGCGGATCGGTGGTGCGCCGGTCGATGCCGGCGACGTCGAGCAGCGTGACGAAGCGGGTTGCCTCGGTGAGATCGAGCGATTTCGCCAGCATCGCGAGCTCCATGCGCGCGATCTGCAGGTCGATGCGGTGGCCGACGGCGTCGGCCTCGATGGCGGGAAGCGCCGAGGGGGAGCGCGGCAGCGGCGGGAGCCTGTCGGGAATCTTGAATCCGAGGTCGTCGCCCCAAAGGCCCATCAGGCGCACCAGGCGCTCGCGCGAGGTCGCCGCCTCCTGGCGGGCGGTGGCAAGCTCCGCGGTGGTTTCCGCATAAAACACCTGCTCGCGGGCCTGATCGAGCTTGTTGATCGATCCGGTCTCCCCGAGCTTGCCTGCAAGCTGCGCGGTCGCCTCCGCGGTCGACTTTGCATCGCTGAGCAGGCCGATCATTTCGTTGGCGGCGACGCTGCGGAAATAGGCGCGGCGGACATCGGCCGCGAGCCGCAGCGTTTCGAGCGCAGCCTTGAGCTGAGCCTGCCTGAAACGATCGCGCGCGATATCGGAGCGGAACGGCAGTGTCGCAAGCGCCAGGATGTCGCCGACGACCTGCCGTTCGATTTCGCTCGCGCCATCACCGGAGATGCGGGAGATCGAGAACACCGGATTCGGCGGCAGGCTCTGCCCGACAAGGTCGGTCTCGGCAAGCGCCAGTCCGTTGTACGCCGCCTGCAGTCCCTTGTTGTTGAGGAGCGCGACCTGGACGGCGGCATCGACCGTGAGCGGACGGGTCAGCAGATGTTTCACCGTGCGATCCGCCCTCTCGCCGTCGTCGTCCGAGCGCACGAAGGCGACTTCTTTCTTGATGGTCTTGCCTGCGACCTCGGATACGACGCTCATGCCGCCGTCCGGAGAGAACGAGGCGCAGCCCGACAGCCCGATCGTCGACAGCAGGAGAGCGCATCCGATGGCGCGATGCGTGGGGCGATGGAATCTCATGGCGCGCTCCTACTCGTCCGATTTGGGCTGGGGAGCGACACTGCCGTTGCGTTCGCGCCAGGGCGCGGGCGCCTGCGGGCGCATGGGCGTATAGGGCGCGGTTGTCGCGCTGTATCCGAGGCGCGCGACCTTCGCCGCGGGATCGGCGGGATCGCTGCCCGCGACCGGCACGGTCGCGGTCTGGCAGGCCGCAAGCGCGCCCGTGGCCGCGGCCAGCGTCGCAAGTCGGCGGAACAGACTGAATAAGAAATGCCGCTCGCGCGCCGAAGCAACGGCGGCGGGCTTCGCCCCAAATCGCGCAAACATGGATCATCCCTGATCTGTCGATGAAAAACATGCGCACGCGCGCGCTCATCGCGCGCAGCGCCGTGTCATTGCATCAGATCAGGCGATCGGGGGACGGTAGTGCAGCGTCGGCGGCTCGCCCGGCACGCTCCGGGAGGTCTCGATCACGCACATCGAGACCGGCTGCGACGGCTTGACGATCGCCGGCAGGTCGGCCGGCAAGGCCGTGACGCACAGCATCGCGCAGCACGGGCCGGGCAGGGTCTTGCCGTCGTGGTGATGCCCGACGGGCGCAGTTCCCGCGTCCGCGTGATGGTGTGCATGCGCGCCGCCATGGTCGTGCAACGAACCATCGGCGTGCATGTGCACCGGGGCCGGATCGTGCGGCTCGCTGACGAGGGCGACCGGAACGAGTTCGTCGACAAAGCAGGGGGCGGGTGCGCTCCCAAGCGCGAGGGCCGCGCCCGGCGCGAGAACGCAAAGCAGATAGACCAGCGCGGCCATCCAGCCGGCCGTCAGCCGCTTTGATCTCGTTAATCGAACCAACATCCCCAAACCTGTCGGCACGTGAGCGCCTCGCGAACCCTTAACGTGGAATGTCGGTTCCGCCAAGCCGGCTGCGACTTCACATTCAGCTCCGCCAAGACGAAAGAGGCTCGGAACCTGCCGGACTGCCTATTCCCTCACATCTGCATGCCCAATATCGCGGCAATGTGGCTTGACCTTGGGCTGCCCGGCGGGGAAGTTCGCGGCCGTGCACGCACCCGCCGATCGACCCCACGAATCACCGTCATTCATTCCCGACTCCGGTCAGGCCTGGGTGCGGCTTGGCCTTGCGCTCGCGATGGGTTCGATCGGGGCGGTGGGCATGTGGGCGGTCGTCGTGGTGCTGCCGACCGTGCAGGCCGAATTTGCCGCCACCCGCGGCGCGGTGTCGCTCGCCTTCACCATGATGATGATGGGTTTCGGTCTCGGCGGCGTCGTCACCGGCAAGATTACCGACCGTTTTGGCATCGTGGTGGCGATGGGCTTGAGCATTGCGTTGCTCGGCGTTTCCTATGTGCTCGCCGGCCTCTCTGTGATGTTGTGGCAATTCAACGCGGTGTATTTCCTGATCGGGCTTGGAACCTCGGCGACCTTCGCGCCGCTGATGGCGGAGGCCTCGCACTGGTTCGAGCGCTATCGCGGGCTCGCGGTGACCATCGTCGCGAGCGGCAACTATATCGCCGGCACGATCTGGCCGCCTGTGGTCAATTGGGGAGTGCAGTCGAGCGGCTGGCGCGCCACCCATATCGCGATCGGCATCTTCTGCGCTGTGTCGATGACGCTGCTGCTCCTGGTCTTGCGCGCCCGGATCGGCGACGAGCAGGCGCGCGATCACGCCAACGCGCCGCCGCCGCGGCTCGATCTGCGGCTCTCGACCAACACGCTGACGGGCTTGCTGTGCATTGCCAGCATTTCCTGCTGCGTGGCGATGGCGATGCCGCAGGTTCACATCGTCGCCTATTGCGGCGATCTCGGCTACGGCGTGGCGCGCGGCGCCGAAATGCTGTCGCTGATGATGGGGTTCGGGATCTTGAGCCGCATCGGCTCCGGCTTTCTCGCCGACAGGATCGGCGGCATTCCGACGCTCCTGATCGGATCGCTGGCGCAGGGCTTTGCGCTGGTGTTCTATCTGTTCTTCGACAGCCTGACCTCGCTCTACCTGATTTCCGCGATGTTCGGCCTGTTCCAGGGCGGCATCGTGCCGAGCTATGCCATCATCGTGCGCGAGGCGATGCCGGCGCGCGAGGCCGCCACCCGCGTCGGCATCGTGATCTTCGCATCCGTGTTCGGCATGTCGTTCGGCGGCTGGGTGTCGGGCGTGATCTTCGATGCCACCGGCTCCTACGCCGCGGCGTTCGTCAACGGCATCGCCTGGAACGCGGTCAACATCACCATCATGGCAGCGCTGCTGCTGCGGGCGCGAACGCGGTTGGCGCTGGCGTGAAGGCCGGCCCGTCCTCGACGCGCCGGAGCGCCGGCGTCACAGGCACGACTTCGCCAGCAGCATATGAATCCCCTTGTTCCCGTCCACGAGCTGCGTCACCCGCAAATTGCCGGCAAGCGAACAGAGCATATATGCTTCGTTGCGCGTCAGATTGGTTCGCGCGCAAATGTGCTTGACCATTTCCCTGACGGCCTGCTTGGCGGCGTCGTCGAGGTCTTCGTCCAGCCCGATCGACATCAGATGCGTTGCGCTCTCGGCAAACGGCCAGTCGATGGCCATGTCTTTGCGCACGGTGAGGCGGAAGCTGCCGGTGACGCCGGTTTCAAGTGCCGTAATGCAGACTTCGCCGTCACCCTGCACCGCGTGCCCGTCGCCCGCGAAGAACAGAGCGCCTTCGTTGAAGATCGGCAAATAGAGCGTGGTCCCCGCCCGCAATTCCTTGTTGTCCATGTTGCCACCGAATGCGCGCGGCACCGGCGACCCACAGCGTCCCCAACTCGGCGGAGGCGCGGTTGCGATGATACCGAAGAATGGGTCAATCGGGATTTCCGTGCCCCACGGCATCACGCACACGTTGCGGTGTCGATCGATGGCCGGGTGAATGGTCTCGTAGTCGGTGAACTCGTTGGGCAACGTGCCAAGCAGCGGCAAGATCGAGACGAACCCCCAGTCCTGTCGGACCTTCACATCCAGAATGTCGATCTGCAACGTGTCGCCGACGCGCGCGCCGCGCACATAGACCGGTCCGGTGATGAAATGCGGGCCGGGTCCGGGCGGAAGTGTCTCCAGCGCAGTCATGTAGTCTTCGCCGACGAGGCTGAGGTCGTCGGGCAGCGTCTCTTTTCCGCCGGCAGGGAAACTGTGCAGCGTAACGGTGTCGCCGGAGCTGATTTCTAGGATGGGAGGGGTGGCGCTGTCAAGGTACCCCCATACCATCATCTCCGGGGTGCTCGGGATCTCATGACGGCGCGGCATGGGGAATGACTCCAGGACGGAAACAGCAAACCAGCTCCCGACAGAGCGGGCAAGCCAGACGCCATCTCACCGGCGCATGGCGGCGCGGTGACAGAGCATCGTCTCGAATGTAGGAGCCCAATCATATTGCGGCTATGATGATCATCAAATGGACGACCTCAGCGCTTGTCGCGCCGGGATGAGCGCTGAGCGGACGGTTGGGTTGAACGTACGTAGGAGCATCCGATGAGGCGTTCCCAATTCACTGAAAACGAAATCCTGCATCTGCTCTATGAAGCCAGCACCGGCGTTTCCGTGGCTGAAATCTGCAGGACTGCACGGGTCTCGCTTCGAACCTTTTACCGGTGGCGTCGTCGCTTTGGGGGACTGAACGAGCCTGCCGTGCTGCAAATGAAGGAACTCGCGGCAGAAAATACGCGCCTGCGAGGCCTGGTCAGCAATCTGCTCGAACGCTTGCGGGATCCCGATGACAAGCAAGTACCGTCGCCGGCTGGGGCAATGTCGGCGGCTCTCAGCGCCGACAAGGCGCGCAAGCAACAGCAGGCGATCCGGAGCGCAGCCAAGAAATGCGGCGGCGCCCTGACCGGACGTTTTGCGTCGTTGCGGGTCAATCCCTGAGCGTGTGGCCGATCGCATGATCGGACGCTCCCAGCGTGCGCGGAAGTCGCGTATCCCGCGCGTCACGCGACGATGTTTCTTTGGGCGCTCATAATGTCAAAAATGACATAATGAAATTCGGCTTGGCGTCGGATTGTTCATCGCGCCGTCTCTTCAAGCATGCAGATTACAAATTGCCGTCGGCCGCCCGATCATTGTGTCACAGTTGGTGACGCCAACAACGACGCTGGCAAGAACAAAGCAATTGCTGTCGTTTCTTTGAACTTGCTGCTTTCAAATGGCGGCCTAGTCTTCGGCTCATCGACAGTTTTGCGAGGAGTTCAGAGCCATGATAGATCATCTCGGTTCTCTCTTGACCAGCAAATCGTTCAGCCGCCGTCGTTTCCTCACGAATACGGCGATCATCGCCGGTGGCGTCGGCGCGTCGTCGCTTCTGGGTTCCGGCGCGTCGCGCGCGGCCGCGTTGAAGACCGTTCGTTTCAGCGAAGCCGTCCACAATCTCGGTTACATCAATCTCTATGTTGGCATGCACGCCGGCATTTTCAAAAAGAACGGCCTCGACATGCAGGTCACCGCCGCCGGCGGCGATACCCAGACCTTCGCAGCCGTGCTCGGCGGATCGGCGGATTTCGCCATTGGCGATGCGACGATGGCGCAGATTTCGCGCGAGAACGGCGGGCCCGGTGTCGTTGTCGGGACGGTGGTGCAGCGGGCGCATTATTTCGGTGTCTCGAAGACGCTGCAGCCGATCACCGATCCGAAGGGCTTCAAGGGATTGAAGATCGTCACCTCGCCCGAACCGAACACCAACTACAGCGTCGCGAAGCGGCTGCTGGAGAATGCCGGCCTCAAGGTTGGCGTCGACGCCACCATCATTCCGGTGAACCCGGGCACCGAAATTGCCGCCATGCTGGCGGGGCAGGCGGATATCGCCATCGCCTATCAGCCGAGCGTGGCCGCAGCCGAAGCTCAGGGCGCCAAGGTGGTGTTCGATTTTTCGAACTATATCGGTCCGTTCTGCAACACCGGGATCATGGTGCTTCCCTCCACGATCCAGAAGGATCCGGAGATGGTGCAGGCGCTGGTCACCTCGTTCGAGGAGGCGTCGCGCAAGACCTACGCCGATCCGGCCTTCTCCAAGGAGGTCGCGCGCAAGGAGTTCCCGGATCTGCCGGGCGAGGTCGTCGACAAGGCGATCGATGCCGAGCTGAAGTTCCTCATTCCAGCGCAGTCCGTGGTGACCAAGCCGGATCAGTGGAAGAACCTGATGGACATGCAGGTCTATCTCGGCAATGCCAAGGGCACGATTCCATTCGACCAGATCATCGATAATTCGTTTGCCGACAAGGCGGTCGCCAGCATCAAATGACCGGAATGGGCGGCAGCCGGAATGCCGTTGAGGCGGGGACCGTTCCCGCGCCGCCGCTGGTCGTGGAGCGCGTCTCGAAAAGCTACGAGGTCGACGGGAAGAACGTGCCTGTCATCGGCGATCTCAGCCTGAGTTTGCGCGAAGGCGAGATCGTCAGCATCGTCGGGCCCTCCGGTTGCGGCAAGACGACGCTGCTCAACACCCTTTGCGGCTTGCTGACGCCGGACTCCGGGAGCATTCGCTGGCATGGCCGCGAGGTGACCGGCCAGCCGCAGAATGTCGGCTACATGCTGCAGAAGGACCTGCTGTTGCCGTGGCGGACCGCGCTCGGCAACGCCATGCTGGGGCTGGAGATCCGGGGCGTCGCGCCGCGCGAAGCCGAGGACCGCGTCCGCGCCATGCTCGATCAGCTCGGCCTCCACGGCTTCGCCGACCACTATCCGTCGACCCTCTCGGGCGGCATGCGGCAGCGGGTGGCGCTGGCCCGCACGCTGGTGCACGAACCCGACGTGCTGCTGCTCGATGAGCCCTTTGCCGCACTGGATTTTCAGAGCAAACTCTTGATCGAAAACGACACCGCCGCGCTGGTCCGGCAAAGCAGACGATCCATGCTGCTCATCACCCACGATATCGAAGAGGCCGTGTCGCTCGCCGACCGCGTCATCGTGCTGTCGAAGCGGCCGACCCGCATCAAGGCGGTCTACGAGATTGCGCTGGGTGCCGAGCGCACCGACATGATCGGCCTACGCCAGAGCCAGGAGTTCAGCCAGTACGTCCGGCGCATCTGGGTCGATCTCGACGTGGTCCTGCAATGACCGCGGAGGCTGACACCCGAATGGTCAATTCAACGGGTTCGTCCGATCCGATGCCCGCTACCGCCGCGCGGCGGCGATGGAAACGACTGCGTTCCACGGCCATCGTGCTCGCGACGCAGGTCGCGATCCTGATCGCATTCCTGGCGTTCTGGGATCACATGACCGCGCGCAACAGCGCGGCGGCCTTCATGTTCGGATCGCCGTCGGCGATCGCAGGCTTTCTCGTCCAGATGGTACGCGACGGCAGCCTGTGGCGAGACAGCTATGTGACCGGGATCGAGACCCTGCTCGGGTTCTTTGTCGGAAACCTGGTCGGCACCGTGATCGGCCTGTCGCTGTGGTATTCGCGGTTCGTGTCGCGCGTCGTGGAGCCGTTCGTGATCGCGGTCGGTTCAATTCCCATCATCGCGCTGGCGCCGATCATCATCATCTGGTTCGGCACCGGCCTGATTTCGAAAGTCGCGATGTCGACCCTATCGGTCGTCATCGTTGCGCTCGTGACATCCTACAAGGGCGCAGTCGGTGTCGATCCGGACCAGATCAATTTGATGCGGACGCTGGGAGCCTCGAAGTTCCAGATTTTCCGCAAGCTGGTCGTGCCCGCCTCCCTCACCGACATCTTTGCCGGACTGAAACTCACGGTCGGATTCGCTTTGATCGGCGCCATCGTCGGTGAGTTCATGTCGTCATCGGAAGGGCTCGGCCACGCCATTTTCAAGGCTGGCTCGCTTTACGTGATTCCAAAAGTGTTCGCGGCGCTGGTCGCGACCATCGCACTTGCGCTCATTCTGACGTTTGTCGTCGGAAAAATCGAACGGCTGCTGATGCCGTGGCGCCGACTCTGACGCCTTCACGGTCGTCCAACAGCTCGGGAGTGAACATGTCCAGGCGGATCACCAAAGCCAACAACATCAAATACGCGCTGTCGGGGAATGATAGCTACATCGCCAGCGTCGATCCGGGCGAAACTTTCGTGGTGGAGTGCGCGATCAACGCCAATGACGGCACGATCCGCCATCTCGGTCAGCAACTGACCGAGGCCGACATTACTCTTCCCTTCGTCAACGGTGCGACCGGGCCCATCGAGGTGCGGGGATCCAAGGCCGGCGACATGCTCAAGGTGGAGATCATCGGCATGGAACTCGACAAGCTCGGCTTCACGGCGCTGTGGCCCGGCATCGGCATGTTTCCCGACTGGGTCCGGCGCAAGGAATTCGGCATCCAGACACGGGTGGTCGAGGTCAAGGACGGTCGCGTGCACTGGAACGATCATCTCAAGCTGCCGATCAGGCCGATGATCGGCGTGCTCGGCGTTGCCCCCGTTCATGGCGCCGTGCTGACGGTGGACAATGGGCCGCACGGCGGCAATCTCGATGTCCAGGAAATCACGACGGGCAACACCGTCATGTTCCGCGTCAACAAGGACGGCACGCATCTGTTCATGGGCGACTGCCATGCGATCCAGGGCGACGGAGAATGCAACGGGATGGGTGCGATCGAGATCGCGGCGACGCTGACCGTCAAGGTGTCGATCGAGAAGGCGCCGCCACGGCTGAATCATCCACGCATCGAAACGCCGACCCATATCGGCACGCTTGGCTGCGCCCGCCCGCTTGAAGACGCCATGCGCATCGCGTTCGAGGAGATGGTCTACTGGATGGAGGACGACTGGAAGATTCCGGCGGCCGAAGGATACATGCTTCTCGGCCAGATCGCCGAAGCGCGTTGCACCCAGGTGGTCAACCCGAAGTACACCTATATTTGCAAGGTCGACAAGAGCGTGCTGGCGCGCTATTTCGGATGAGCTACACCGCCTGTCCGGCCTTCAATAGCGAGCAGCCGGTGATCTTCAGGCTGCCGTCGGGCTGTGCTTCCAGCGTGTAGAGCGCTTCCCAGGCCTCGCCGTTGGCATCGATGATGTGGACGCGCTGCGCGACCATGCCGCCCTCGACCTTGGCCTCGCCGAATTCGAAGCTCTTGTGGCGATAGACCGGCGCGTAGCCGTTCTGCACCATGGACATGAAGATGTCGGGCTTCGGAAAGATCTGATGGATCGCCGGCGCGGCATAGGAATAGGCCGCGCTCGCGTCGTCGCGAGCCAGCGCCTCCTCCTGCGCGCGGATCACGCCTTGGGCCGCGGCAACGTCGTCGGCGGCAAGAGCGGGAAGGATGGACGACCCGAGCCCGATCAAGAATGCAACAAGCATGGTGAAGGCGCGCATGGCGATGTTCCCTGGCTGATGATGCTGGTTACAGAGCCGTCGGGCGAAAGTTAGACCTGCGCCACAGCAAGGGGAAGCCTGAAGGGCGAGCCGCTTCTCATCTGGCGTCAGGACAGAGCGAATTCCATGGTCAGGCGACCTCGTCGGTCCAGACCTTGAAACCCAATAGCGTGTTCGGACCGAACGTCTGGGTAATCGGAACATCGGCGGCATCGCGGCCTTGCGCGATCAGGATGCGGCCGATCCTCGGCACGTTGTTGCGCGGATCGAAGGTGTGCCAGCGTCCGCCGAGATAGGCCTCGAACCAGCCGGCGAAGTCGCCGGGTCCGTAGGGCGGCAGCGTACCCATGTCGCCAAGATAGCCGGTGCAATAGCGCGCCGGAATGTTCATGCAGCGGCAAAACGCAATGGCGAGATGGGCATAGTCGCGGCAGACGCCCCGACCTTCCTGGTAGGCCTCAAAGGCGGTCTTGGTGGCGCGGGCATGCTCATATCCGAAGGCGATGTGACGATGGACAAAATCGCAGATCGCCTGAACCCGCGCCCACCCCGGCGGGGTCTTTTCGAACAATTGCCAGGCGATTTCCGAGAGCCGATCGGTCTCGCAATAACGGCTGCCCAGGAGATAAACCAGCGTCTCCGCCGGCAGGTCTTCGATCGCGTGTTGAACCGCCGAAGCAAACACCGCATCGGGCAGGCCGCTATCGTGAACGACGCCGTCGGCCGCGAGCCGCATGCGCCCGGCCGGCGCAACGATGCGGCTGCACCAGTTGCCGAACATGTCGCGGTAGGGGCTGATCGCCACCGAAGGATTGGTGGTGAGAAAATCGGGGATGATGACATCGGATGCGCGGGTGAAATGCGTGCCCAGCACCATGATCATCGGCGTCGGATGCGGGAACTCATAGAGCATTTCGAATCCGACGCGAATCTTCATTCGAAATGTGTCCTGCCTGATATCGTTTGCAGTTGGCTATGAACGCATCGATTACAAGACATGAGCCTGCTATTCGACCAAAAGCGCGGGCGTTTCGCGAGAAAAGGATAGCTAATTGCCGTGAAAGCGCGCAGGCTGATTCGCAAGCGCATCGGCGCGAGCGCACCAGAATGAACGACGACCCGGTCGATCTCGACAAGCATCGTGGCATGGCAGCGCAAAAGGCGACCGACATGAGACGCCTGCTCGCCGACGTGGAGGCCAACGCCAAGACGTTGCGTGAGCGGCAAGGCCTGGTCGAAACGGAGATTCTTGCGATGCCGGCAGCCTCGTGGGCCGAGGCTGTCGCCAAGGCGCGTTACGTCTTGAATCTGTATTCGACCGGCCTTCCGGCGTCCGACGCCCATCACCGCGACCTGGTGACCGCGGTTCTCGCCGATTTTGCCCGACTCTCGGGCGAGTGTTGACCCCGCTCGTTCGCCCTGAACCGCTGAAAACTATCCCCGTCGTTCGCGGATCGAACGTCCGAACCGAAAGTACATGATGCAGAACCTCTCGCCCCGTCACGTCAAGACCGAAGAATCGCTGCGCCTTGGCGTCGTTTCCGGCTGGTACTCCACCAAGGTCAGCGGAACCTTCGTGTCCGGTCCGCATGATTCCGAAGCCGACTGTCTTCGCCGGATCGCAGAGATCGATCCCCCGCCGGTCAAGAAGAGGTGAATGGTGAGGCTTCACGTGAGTGACGATCTCGCAGAAAGGCATGTCCGATGACGCTCGCGCGCGGCCGCACCGGAGTTTTCGAATTCGACCGCATGGTCGTGTTGTTTTCCATGATGGACGGCGCCACGGAAATACCCTGCGCCGTCAGCACATCGGCGATGGACGAACTGGAGCACGTCGCGCGCACGCCGCCGAACCAGCGGGAACAACAATTCCTGCGCTTGCGCGACCGCATCGAACAATGTGTGTCGCGTAAATTCCAGGCGCGCGAGTTCGAAGGCGCGCCACCCGGCATCATCCTGCGCAGCATCGATTTCCGCGGCTAGTCGTCCTGGAGCATGATGAGATGACGTTGCACAGGTTCAGCGCGCGAGGTGCGCTCCCTCGCCCCGCTCTTGCGGGGCCGAGACGAGCAGAGCTCGCTCTGAGAGGGTTGGGGTGAGGGGCACTTCGATCCGCAACCGCTCAATACGTGGTGGCGTTGCGCCATGCCCCTCACCCGAAATTCGCTACCGCGAATTTCGACCTCTCCCCGCAAGGGTGCGGGGAGAGGTGAACTGAGCCAGCGGGCAGGCTGATTCAACAAAGAGCCATCGTGCTCTAGACTGAAGAGCGAGTTCGCTCATCGGATATTCTCGCCGAAATCGCTAATGTCGGGTGACGGTTTTGCCGGAAACAGCCGCGCCGTCGTCGAAACGGTGGGCTGCGCCTGCATTTTGGTTCGTTGGGGTTCAGGGGCTTGCCGCAAAGCCAAGCCCCCAGAAGCTACAGCTCCGTCCTGACTTTCCACAGTTCCGGAAACAGTTCGACCTCGAGCATCTTGCGCAAATACGAGACGCCGCTGGTCCCGCCGGTCCCGCGCTTCAGGCCGATGATGCGCTCGACGGTCGTGACATGGTTGAAGCGCCAGCGGCGAAAATAGTCCTCGAAATCGACCAGCTTCTCCGCGAGTTCGTAGAGCATCCAATGGGTCTCGGGCGATGCATAGACGGTCTTCCAGGCGGCCAGGACCTTGTCGTTTTCGCTCCGCCCCTTGCGCCAGTCGGTGCGACCTGCGTCGTCGCCGATATCGAAACCGTTGCGCGCGAGCAGCAGCAGCGCCTCGTCATAGAGACCGGGCTCGGCGAGAATCGCGTCGAGCTTTGCCACGATGTCGGGGCGGTGGGCATGGGGGGCGAGCATCGCAAGATTGCGATTGCCGGCAAGGAATTCGACCGCCCGGTACTGGTAGGACTGGAAGCCGGAGGATTGGCCGAGCTGGTCGCGGAATTGCGTGTATTCGCTCGGCGTCATCGTGCGCAACACGTCCCAGGCGTTGTTGAGCTGCTCGAAGATGCGGGCGACGCGCGACAGCATCTTGAAGGCGGGTTGCAGCCGGTCGCCGTGGATGGCCTTGGCGGCGGAGCGAATTTCGTGGATCGCGAGCTTCATCCAGAGTTCGGAGGTCTGGTGCTGGATGATGAACAAGAGTTCGTCGTGCGCGTCCGACAACGGCTCCTGCGCCGTCAGCACACGCTCCAGATGCAGATAGTCGCTGTAGGACATCCGTCCGTCCAACGACATCTGCGCGTCTTCGGTGGGTTTTTCGGTCATGTGACGAGCGCTCTCCTGCGATACTCGGCCGCATCCCAGCGCCGGTTGGTCATGACATCCGCGATGGCGTCGACTGCGGCGCGAACCTCGGTCTCCCCGATATAAAGCGGCGTAAACCCGAAGCGCATCATGTCGGGGCTACGAAAATCGCCGATCACGCCGCGCGCGATCAGCGCCTGCATGATCGCATAGCCGCTCGCGTGGCGGAACGAGACCTGGCTGCCGCGCTTGTTGCCGTCTCGCGGCGAGGCCAGCGTCAAGTCGGGGCAACGCGCTTCCACCTCGCGGATGAACAGGTCGGAAAGCGCGATCGAGGCCGCGCGTACCTCGCTCATGCTGACGCCCTCCCAGACATCGAGCGCCGCATCGAGCGCCGCCATCGCAATCACCGGAGGCGTCCCGACCCGCAGCCGTTCGATGCCGGTGCCGGCGCGGTAATCGAGATCGAACGCAAACGGCGCCTGATGCCCCATCCACCCCGACAGCGCCGGGCGGACGCGGTCGACATGTCGAGGGGCTACGCAGATGAAGGCCGGTGCGCCGGGACCGCCGTTGAGATATTTGTAGGTGCAGCCGACCGCGAAATCGGCGCCCGCGCCCGATACGTCGACCGGGATGGCGCCGGCGGAATGCGCGAGATCCCAGATCGCCAAGGCGCCGGCCGCGTGCGCCTTCTGCGTCAGCGCCCCCATGTCGTGCAGGCGGCCGGTGCGGTAGTCGACCTCGGTCAGCATCACGACGGCGACCGTCTCGTCGATCGCAGCCTCAACCGCTTCGGGGGAGACGATCCTGAGCACGTGGTCTCTGGCGAGCGATTTCAGCAAGCCATCGGCGATGTAGAGATCGGACGGAAAATTGCCGTCGTCGGACAGGATCACCCGCCGGGCCGGATTGAGTTCGAGCGCGGAGGCGAGCGCCTGGTAGACCTTGATCGACAGGGTATCGCCGATGACCACCGTGCCCTCAGGCGCGCCGATCAGGCGGCCGACACGGTCGCCGATCCGCCGCGGCTGGGTCATCCAGCCGGCGCTGTTCCAGCCCCGGATCAGCTCGTGGCCCCATTCCTCCGAGATCACCCGGCCGACGCGCTTCGCGACTGCTTTCGGCAGCGGCCCAAGCGAATTGCCATCGAGATAGATGACGCCGTCCGGGAGCTGGAACAGGGATTGCGTGCGCCTGAAATCAGTCATCGCGTTGGTCTCGTTTGTCGAAGCCGCGATCTTCGCATGCGGGCGGATTGTTTCAAGTTTAAAACTTATACATCTAAAACAGGTTCGCTCTGGCCGCGGAGGATCGTTGTCTGTAGATAACGCTGGCCCCGCCACCGCTGTTCGTCAACACTTCGTTGTCCACTTCAAAGCCAATGGAAGCCGCATGATCTTCCACCAGATTTCCGACTGGAACGATGCCTATGCGAACGGCCCCAACATCCCCGGCGGCGAGCGCTGGCCGCAAGCCTGGGTGGCGCCCGCGCAGGCCTATCGCGATGAACTTCAG
>WNGQ01000942.1_pt1 | contig 40985 bp, 36 predicted proteins | sample 5407661 | NCBI WGS metagenome assembly WNGQ01 (sample SAMN13153382, study PRJNA577476) | soil metagenome | isolation source: 60 cm soil or saprolite under Garry oak tree replicate 2 | place: USA:California | collected 2016-06-15 | reverse complement strand
GACCATTGGTCCATGCTGCGGCGGCGCTGCTCGGCTCTGACCAGCTCAGCGACGTACGCGGACACGCTGATGCCACGTTCGCGCGCCTTGGCGCGGATGTCGCTGCCAAGCGGGTCCGGAAGCGAGATGCTGAGTTTCATACCCTCATACTACCAGGTCAACGCCGATTCCATGCTTGCATCACTGAAGTGCAACAATGGCCGTCACCCTTTTTCATCGGCGTCGATTTTTTTTTTGGAGGCGTGATGCCACCACTGCGGTCACGGACTGTGACCCACGGCAGGAACATGGCTGGGGCTCGTGCGTTGTGGCGGGCGACTGGGATGACCACGGCTGATTTCGGCAAGCCGATTGTGGCGGTCGCGAACAGCTTCACCCAGTTCGTGCCTGGGCATGTGCACCTGCGGGACGTGGGGCGGATCGTCGCGGATGCGGTCGCGGAGGCGGGCGGGGTGGCGCGGGAGTTCAACACCATCGCGGTCGACGACGGCATCGCGATGGGGCACGGCGGGATGCTGTACTCCCTGCCGAGCCGGGAGCTGATCGCCGACGCGGTCGAGTACATGGCCAACGCGCACTGCGCGGACGCGCTGGTGTGCATCTCCAACTGCGACAAGATCACCCCTGGGATGCTGATGGCCGCGCTGCGGCTGAACATCCCGGCGGTGTTCGTGTCGGGCGGGCCGATGGAGGCCGGCAAGGTCGTGGCCAGCGACGGGGTCACGCGCCGCAGCCTCGACCTGATCGACCCAATGATCGCCGCCGCCGACGACAAGACCTCCGACGAGCAACTGGAGCAACTGGAGAGCGCCGCCTGCCCGACCTGCGGGTCGTGCTCGGGGATGTTCACGGCCAACTCGATGAACTGCCTGGTGGAGGCGCTTGGGCTGGGGCTCCCCGGCAACGGCTCGGTGCTGGCGACCCACACCGCCCGGCGGCAGCTGTTCGCCGACGCCGGCACCACGATCATGGCGCTGGCCAAGCACTGGTATGAGGAGGACGACGAGTCGGCGCTGCCGCGCAGCATCGCCAGCCGCGACGCCTTCGAGAACGCCATGGCGCTGGACATCGCCATGGGCGGGTCCACCAACACCATCCTGCATCTGCTCGCCGCCGCGCAGGAGGCCGGGGTCGGCTTCGGCCTGAAGGACATCGACGAGCTGTCGCGGCGGGTGGCGTGCGTCTGCAAGGTGGCGCCCAGCTCCTCGTTCCATCTGGAGGATGTGCACCGCGCCGGTGGGATCCCGGCGATCCTCGGCGAGCTGGACCGGGGCGGGCTGCTCAACCAGGGCGTGCACACGGTCCACGCGGGCTCGCTTCGGGAGTTCCTGGACCGCTGGGACATCCGCAGCGCCGCCCCCAGCGCCGAGGCGCTGGCGCTGTTCGGCGCCGCGCCCGGCGGGGTGCGCACCACCGAGCCGTTCAGCCAGTCCAACCGCTGGGAGTCGCTGGACACCGACGCCGAGGCGGGCTGTGTCCGCTCGGTGCGCCACGCCTACACCGCCGACGGCGGGCTGGCAGTGCTGTGGGGCAACCTCGCGCCCGAGGGCTGCATCGTCAAAACGGCCGGGGTCGACCCGTCGCTGTGGCGCTTCTCCGGCCCTGCCAGGGTCTTCGAGAGCCAGGAGGCCGCCGTCGAAGGGATCCTGAACAACCGGATCCAGGCCGGCGACGTGGTCGTGATCCGCTACGAGGGTCCCCGCGGCGGCCCAGGCATGCAGGAGATGCTCTACCCCACCGCCTTCCTCAAGGGCAAGGGCCTCGGCGCCAAGTGCGCGCTGATCACCGACGGCCGCTTCTCCGGCGGCACCTCCGGCCTGTCGATCTGCCACATCTCCCCCGAGGCGGCCTCCAGCGGCACCATCGGCCTGATCGAAGAGGGCGACACCATCGCCATCGACATCCCCAACCGCTCCCTCGACCTGGAAGTCAGCGCCGACGAGCTCCGCGCCCGCCGCGAACGCCTCCTCGCCGACCTCGGCAGCTGGCGCCCCCGCGATCGCGACCGCTCAGTCAGCGCCGCCCTCCAGGCCTACGCCGCCCTGGCCACCTCCGCCTCCACCGGCGCCGTGCGGGATCTGGGCCTGCTACGCCGCTAGGTGCTCTGTGGGAAGCCGAGGTTGATGCCGCCGTGGCTGGGGTCGAGCCAGCGGGCGGTGACGACTTTGCCGTGGGTGTAGAAGTGGACGCCCTCCACGCCGTGGACGTGGCTGTCGCCGAAGAGGGACTGCTTCCAGCCGCCGAAGGAGAAGTAGGCCATTGGGACTGGGATCGGGACGTTGATGCCGACCATGCCGATCTGGACTTCGTTCTGGAAGCGGCGGGCGGCGCCGCCGTCGTTGGTGAAGATGGCGGTGCCGTTGCCGTAGGGGTTGGCGTTGACCAGCTCGAGCGCCTCGTCGTAGCTGCTGGCGCGCAGCACTGACAGCACTGGGCCGAAGATCTCGTCGCGGTAGACGCTCATCTCCGGGGTGACCCGGTCGAACAGGCTGGGGCCGAGCCAGTAGCCGCTGGCCTCGCCGTCGACGGGATGCTTGCGGCCGTCGACCACCAGCTCGGCACCGGCGTCGGTGCCCGCGTCCAGGTAGGAGGCGACCTTGTCGCGGTGGGGGCCGGTCACCAGCGGGCCCATCTGGGCGCTGGCGTCGCAGCCGGGCCCGACCCGCAGGCCCGTGATGCGGTCGGCGATCTTTTGGACCAGCTCGTCGGCGGCCGGCTCGACCGCGACCACCACCGAGATCGCCATGCAGCGCTCCCCTGCCGAGCCGAAGCCGGCGTTGACGGCGGCGTCGGCGGCTAGGTCCAGGTCGGCGTCGGGCAGCACCACCATGTGGTTCTTGGCGCCGCCGAGCGCCTGGACTCGCTTGCCGCTGCTGGTGCCCCGTTCGTAGACGTAGCGGGCGATGGGGGTGGAGCCGACGAAGCTGGCCGCGCGGATCCCAGCGTGGTCGAGCAGCGCGTCGACCGCGACCTTGTCACCCTGGATGACGTTGAAAACCCCGTTGGGCAGTCCCGCTTCCACCCATAGCTCGGCGATGCGGATCGAGGCGGAGGGATCCTTCTCGCTCGGCTTGAGGATGAAGGTGTTCCCGCAGGCGACCGCCAGGGGAAACATCCACATCGGCACCATCGCCGGGAAGTTGAACGGCGTGATCCCACAGACCACGCCGAGCGGCTGGCGGATGGCGTAGCTGTCGACCTTGGTGGAGACGTTCTCGGAGTAGCCGCCCTTGAGCAGATGCGGGATGCCGCAGGCGAACTCGATCACCTCCAGGCCGCGGGTCACCTCGCCTTCGGCGTCGGACTGCACCTTGCCGTGCTCGGCGGTAATCAGTGCCGCCAGCTCGGCCCGGTGCCGGTTGACCAGTTCCCGGAAGGCGAACAGCACGCCGGTGCGCTTGGCCAGCGAGGCGTCCCGCCAGGCCGGGAACGCCCGTGCAGCAGCCGCCACGGCGGCGTCGACCTCGGCCGCGCCGGCGAAGTCGACCCGGCCGCTCAGCCGCCCGGTGGCGGGGTCGTAGACCTCCCCCTGCCGCTCGGAGGTGCCCGTCCAGCGGCTGCCGTCGATCCAGTGGGTGATGTGGGCGGGCTCTGTTCCTGTCATGGTCATCGTGCACCTACCTCCTCGCCTGCCGCGGCCAGCGCCGCGGTGAGGATCTCCAGGCCTTCGTCGGCTTCGGCGGCACTGACCGTCAGGGGCGGGGCGATGCGCAGCACGTTGCCGAACAGGCCGCCCTTGCCGATCAGCAGGCCGCCTTGGCGGGCCTCCTCCATCACCTGGGCGGCGGCCCGCGCGCTCGGCACCTTGCCGCCCGGCTCGACCAATTCGACGCCGATCATCAGGCCCTTGCCGCGGACCTCGCCGACGACTGGGAAGCGCGCGGCCCGCTCCCGCAGCCCCGCCAACAGGCGCGCGCCGACCGTCTGGGCATTCTTCTGCAGGTCGTGGTCGCGCAGGTAGTCCAGCACCGCCAGCGCCCCGCGGGTGGCCAGCGGGTTGCCGCCGAAGGTCGAGATCGAGTTGGCGGTAACCGCGTCGACCAGCTCGCCGCGTGCCACCACCCCGCCGATCGCCAGGCCGTTGCCGAGGCCCTTGGCGAAGGTCATCGCGTCGGGGACGACACCGTGGGCCTGGATACCCCAGAAGTGCTCGCCGGTGCGGCCCCAGCCGGTCTGGACCTCGTCGGAGACGAACAGGATGCCGTACTCGTCCAGGACCTCCTTCATGGCAGCGAAGAAGCCGTCCGGCGGGGTCGCGAACCCGCCGACACCCTGGATCGGCTCGGCGATCATGCAGGCGACGTCCCCGGAGGTGGTGGTGAGCAGCACCTCGCGCAGGTCGTCGACGCACGCCTGGATGAACTGGTCGTCCGGAAGGTGCCCGAAGGGGCTGCGGTAGCGGTAGCCGCCGTGGACGTAGCTGACGTTGACCGGGGTGAAGCTGGAGGCCGACCAGCCGCGGTTGCCGGTGATGCCCATCGCTGCATAGGAGCGGCCGTGGTAGCTGTTGCGCAGCGCCAGCACCTGGTTGGAGCGCCGCGCGGTGGTGGCGAACAGCAGCGCCGCCTCGTTGGCCTCGGTGCCGGAGTTGGTGAAGAACACCTTGGCGTCGGGAATGCCGGACAGCGCCGCGATCCGCTCGGCCAGCTCGACCTGGTTGCGGATCAGGTACAAGGTGGAGGTATGGACCATCCTGCCGGCCTGGTCGCGGACGGCCTCGACGATCTCGGGCTGGTTGTAGCCGATCACGGTGGTCAGGATCCCGCCGAAGAAGTCGAGGTAGGTGTTGCCCTCGCCGTCGGACACCCGGCAGCCCTTGCCGTCCACCAGCTCGATTGGGTGCTCGTAGAAGAGCGTCAGCCACGAAGGCAGCACCTTGCGATGCCGCGCGAGCAGCTCAGCGTGGGACGACATAACCCCTCCGTTCCGGTTCCCATCGGACGACAAACCTCCAGTATCGAGTCTCTTGGCCGAGGTGGCCACAGGCAACCCGCAGAATGTCCTCTGCATCGCGGTTTCGCTGTACAAGCCGGCACCCGGACCGTCACCTCGATTGCGACCTCGATTGCGACGGCGATGGCGTGAGGGCGGCCTCGGTGACGTCACGCACCAACTCGACCATCCGGTGCCCATACTGGCGGGGCGAGCTGACCCGCAGCACCAGGCAAAACTGGCCGCCGTTCTGGCCGGCCAGACGGCGCAACCTGGCCGTCTCGCGTAGGAGATAGGCCACCGCGCCACGGTTGGCGGTGGCGGTCTGGCCGCAGATGACGAACACCGGCCGGGTCCCGGACGGCGGCACCAGCCGCGCCAGCACCGCATGCGCCTGCTCCTCCGGGTCCCAGTAGAAACGCTGGTCGCCGACCACGATCCCGACGGAGTCACGGCGGTTCGGGTTGTAGGGCCGCAGCGCCACGCCCGGGAGGTAATGGGCGAAGTGCGCCTTGGTGCGCTCGTTGGATTGCGGCCCGCCGACGCAGAACTCGGCCTGCTGGCCGGGGACTTCGGTAAGCTGGTCGAACACGGTCATCTCTGGCTCCCCGCCGAGCTCGCGGACCTGCACCGCCAAGTCGATGAGGGCGTGAATATCGGAATGCCGCATGCCCTTCGGGTTCGCGGGCATGCGGTTCATGACCAACAGGCAGCGCTCTGTGGGCCTCACCCCGAAGAAGGCTGCCTCCCGCCGCCGACGACGCAGCCCGTAGAGGCGCTGGCCAAGCCATACCGCCGTGCCGCTGAGCAGGCTCGTGACGAGGCCGAGCACCACGTTGGCCAGCGCTCCGGACATGGCCTACCTCCAGCTCCGATCGCGGCTGTTGCCGTTGCCGTTGCTGTGGCCGTTGCGGAGCCGCTCGGCCAGGGCGGTATGGCGACGCCCAGCGCCCGCCACGTGGACCGCCCGGGCGAGGGCGCGTTTGGACCCGACCAGCACCACCAGGCGTTTCGCCCGGGTCACGCCGGTGTAGAGGAGGTTGCGGGCCAGCATCATCCAGGCGCTGGTCAGCAGCGGCAGGACCACGCAGGGGTATTCGCTGCCCTGGGAGCGGTGGATCGACATGGCGTAGGCGTGCGTCAGCTCGTCCAGCTCGTCGAAGCCGTAGGCGACCTGCTCGTCGTCCATCAGCACCGACAGCTCCGCGTCCTCCAGGGAGATCCCGGTTACCACCCCGACCGCGCCGTTGAAGACGCCCTTGTCGTAGTCGTTGCGGACCTGGGTGACCTTGTCGCCGACGCGGAACACCCGCCCACCGGCGCGGCGCTCGGCCAGCCCTTCCCTCGGCGGGGTCAGCTCCGCCTGGAGGCGCTCGTTGAGGGCGCCGGCGCCGGCCGGGCCGCGGTGCATCGGGCACAGCACCTGGACGTCGCGGCGTGGGTCCAGCCCGAAGCGGCGTGGCAGCCGCCGCGCGACGACGTCGACCACCAGCTCGGCGGCGGCCTCCGGGTCGTCCTCGGCGAACAAGAAGAAGTCGTCGAGGCCGTGGGTGAGCGGCATGCGGCCGGCATTGATGCGGTGCGCGTTGGTCACCACGCCGCTCTGCTGGGCCTGCCGGAAGATCCGGGTGAGCCGCACCCGCGGGATCGCGCCGGAGGCGAGCAGGTCGCGCAGCACCTCCCCGGCACCGACGCTGGGGAGCTGGTCCACGTCGCCGACCAGCAGCAGGTGCGCGCCGGGCGGGATCGCCTTGACCAGCTTGTTGGCCAGCAGCAGGTCGAGCATGGAGGCCTCGTCGACCACCACCAGGTCGGCATCCAGGGGCCGGTCGCGGTCGAAGGCCGCGTCGCCACCCGGGCGGAGCTGCAGCAGCCGGTGCAGGGTCGCCGCCTCCACCCCGGTCAGCTCCTCCAGCCGCTTGGCGGCCCGCCCGGTCGGCGCGGCCAGGATGACCGTGGCGCCTTTGGCCGCTGCCAGCCGCACGATGGCCCGGACGGTAAAGCTCTTGCCGCAGCCGGGTCCGCCGGTCAGCACCGCCACCCGCTCGGTGAGCGCGACCCGCACGGCGGCCTCCTGCTCGGGGGCGAGCACGGCTCCGCCCGGGGTCCCACCGGTCCGCCGCAGCCAATCGAGCGCCACTGCCCAGTCGACCGTCCGGAAGGCGGCCAGACGGTCGCCGGGCGCCTCCAAGAGCCGCTTGAGGCCGCCCGCCAGCGACACCTCCGCCCGGTGGAACGGCACCAGCCACACGGCGGTGACGGTGGCACCAGCCGGAGCGGCCTCCGCAGCGCCGGCACCGTCCTCCCCCGCCGCCTCCAGCCCGATCGGCACCGGCAGCGCCACCGGCTCGGCGACCACGCCCTCCTCAACGACCAGCTCATCCAGGCAACGCTCGGCAAGGACCGGGTCAACCTCAAGCAGCTTGGCCGCAGCCTCCACCAGGTCGGTCGCCGGGAGGTAGCAGTGCCCGTCGTCGCTCGCCTCCGACAGCGCGAACTGCAGGCCCGCGCGGACCCGCTGGGGGCTGTCGTGCGGGATCCCCTGGCTCTTGGCGATCACGTCGGCGGTCCGGAAGCCGATCCCCCAGATGTCGGCGGCGAGGCGGTACGGCTCGTTGCGCACCACCGAGATGGCCGCGTCGCCGTAGGTCTTGTAGATCCGCACCGCCAGCGAGGTGGACACGCCGACACCCTGCAGGAAGACCATCACCTCCTTGATGGCCTTCTGCTCCACCCAGGCGGCGCCGATCAGCGCGGTCCGCTTCGGCCCGAGGCCCGGCACCTCGACCAGGCGCCCCGGCTCCTCCTCGATCACCCGCAGGGTGTCGGTCCCGAAGCGGTCGACGATCCGCTCGGCGATCTTGGGCCCGATCCCCTTGATCAGCCCGGAGCCGAGGTAGCGGCGGATTCCCTGGACGGTGGCGGGCAGCACGGTGACATAGCGCTCCACCTCGAACTGCCGGCCGTACTGCGGGTGGCTCTTCCAGCGGCCCTGCAGGCGCAGGCTCTCGCCGACCTGCGCGCCGAGCAGCGCCCCCACCACCGTGACCAGGTCGCGCTCGCGGCGGACCGCGACCCGCGCGACCGTGTAGCCGGTCTCCTCGTTGGCGTAGGTGATCCGCTCCAGCACCGCCTCGATCGTGGCCGGTGGTTCCCGTTGCGGGTCAAGGACCGGTGCTCTCATACGGTGACTTTAGAGCCTTCCAGGCACAGGATGACGGCCCGGCGCCGCCTGACGGGCGGGGCGCCGGGCCGTCTTGTTGCGGGACGACGACCGGGGATGGGCTACCGGTTGTCGGCGTCCCGCGGGACCGAGGCGTCGATCGACGGCGAGACCGGCTGGATGACGCCGCTCAGCACCCAGGCACGCTGGCTCGGGGCGAACCGCGGCGACAGCAGGCCGTCGTTGATCTCGCGGGTGACCGCGAAGCGGTTGAACGCGGTCGCCGGGAGGAACAGGCGGTCATTGGACTGGCCGCCGTCAGAGGTCCCCTCCAGGTCGACCTCCTCGGCGTCGAGCACGCCGTTGTGGTCGCTGTCGACGCGGGCGACCTCGGCGGCGTAGGCGTCGAAGATCCGCTGGTTGAGGGAGTGGACTGCCGGCTCGAACGAGGCCGGGCGCAGGTAGACGTCCAGCATGACCTCGTTGGCGAGGCCGCTGGGGACAAACCGCAGCCGCTTCTCCTTGTGCTCGGGGTTGGGCTGCATGCCGCGATCCGGGTCCGCAGGGTTGGTGTCAAGCAGGCGGTCGGGGTCGCGAGCGTTGTTAGGGTTATCGCCCTGAGCCTGCGGGGAGTTCTGCACGCCCGACGGGCCGGAACCGGGAACGATCGACTGGCGAGCGCCGATCCTGCCCGCTTCGAAGGTGCCGGGAATCCCGCCGGTGAACGGCAGCTCGTAGGTCGGCGGAGTCCAGTCGGTGTACTGGTTGAACTCCCAGTAGGCGTGCGCGTCGCTTTGCTGCAGCGCGTTCCAGGCACCCATGCTGAGCTGCACCGGCACAGTGTTGGAGACGCGGCCGGGGAAATGGTCGGAGGCGCTCGGGAAGCGCACCGCCTTGCCGTCCACGGTGAAGCTGTGACCGGGCACGTTGTTGTGGTCGCCCATGGCGGCCAGGGCCTTGGCGTCAGCGGCGGTCAGCGTCCCGAAAGCGGCGTGCCCGTCAGTGCGCGGCGCAGCGGCCTTCGGCACCGTCACGTCATGGATCATCCAGCCCTCATACCAGCCGGACTCGTTGTTGATCACGAACAGGCCCGAGACGTCGGTCCAGATGTCGATGAAAGCGCCCGGGTCATTGGGGTCGGTCGGCAGGCCGGGCTTGGGCTCCAGCGACACCCGCACCGAGGCGACCGTCGGCAGGTCGCCGTTCGGTCCGGTCGCGGTTGGCGCGACGCCGTCGTTGAGGCCCTTGATCGTGGTGGTGAACTGGTTGGGCTGGAAGCCCAAGGTGCCGAGCAGGTAATACTGGAAGAGCTGGCTCGGCTTGTCCGCCTCGGCGAACGCGGTGCTCGGGTCGAACACGTGGGGCCGCAGATGCAGCGTCTGCAGCCGCTCCTTGAGCGGCGCCGGCAGGTTTCTGATGTCGCCGCGCTGCAAAAACCCGGGCGGCGCGGCAGGGGCGGTCGTCGCGCCGAACCCGACAGCGGCGTTCACCGCCACCAGCGTCGCCGCCAGCGCCACCAACACCACGGCACTGGCGACGGGTATGAGCTTGCGGGGTAGTGCTCTGGACATCTGGGCTCCTCGGCCTGGACAGGAGTGGACGGGACACAGTCCAGCCGCACGTCCCCGGGCACGAAGGAACGCCACACGAAAAGAAACGGATCGCCCCGGCCAGGCCACTCGGCATCAACTGCCGAAGCCTGCCGCCGGTTCCCATCAACGACGCTGTCCCCGCCCCCGCGGATGGCAGCCTGCAATGCAAGAACCGTGCCGGCGGTAGCCCGATTCCCGCCCTCTAGCGGCCGTGCCCCTGTTCGCAGCTACCGCTCGCGGGGTCCGCGTGACCCGTTCGATCCGCGCGGCCCGCGCGACGGACCCGGGCCACGCGGGCGTGGGCGGGGACGGGAGGGCGTCCCGGCAGGCGGACGCACTGGGGGGCGCGGGCTGCGGCGGTCGATCTCGGCACTGAGCTGGTCGCGGCGCCGCTCCCAGCGCTCCAGGACCTCGTCGATCGCGTCACGCGCCGCCTCGAACTGGTCCAGGGCAGACTGCCGCTGCCGGCCCGGCCCCGCTGCCGGCGCCCTGCCGCTGCCGGGCCGGTCGCGGCCCTCAAGCTGCTTGATGTCGACCACCAGCTCCGCGTGGAGCTGCCGCAGCTCGTGCAGGGCCTGGCTGAGCGCCCGCCGGGCGGCCGCCAGCTCGCTCGTCTTGGGACGGCGCTCCGTCGGCACGACCTGCACCAGCGCACGACTGACGGCCAACTCCTGCCGCCGCAGCTCCTCCTCGTACTGGCGAGGGCTCCGCTTGGACGCTCGCGGATCCGCCACGCTCATCAATCCCCCGATCCGACCAGCCGTCTGCAAAACGAACGGCAGACCTGCTCATCACAGCACAGCGTAACCGTCCTGGCAGCCAAAATTCAGACGCAATTTCCAGCGAGTACGCATGTTTTACCGGGGGTGCAGCGCGCACCGCAGCGCAATCATAACCGCTCATAACCGCCCAGCGTGCACGCCAGCGTTCACACCGCCCGCAGCCTCCCCAGCCAGCCCGGCGCCGACGCAGACCAGGACCCGCGAGCATGCCCCGGCTCGGTTATCCTCCCGGCATGCGCCTCGTTATCGCCCGCTGCAGCGTCGACTACACCGGCCGCCTCAGCACCCACCTCCCCCTCGCCACCCGCCTGCTGATCGTCAAAGCCGACGGCTCCGTCCTGGTCCACGCCGACGGCGGCGGCTACAAACCCCTCAACTGGATGTCCGCCCCCTGCACCCTCGCCGAAAACGAACCAGCCGGCATCTGGCGGGTCAGCAACCGCAGCGGCGAAACTATGACCATCACCATCGAGGAGATCCTCCACGACTCCGCCCACGAACTCGGGCACGACCGGGGCCTGGTCAAAGACGGCGTCGAACGCCACCTCCAGGAACTCCTCGCCGAACGCCCCCAAGCCCTCGGCGACCAGTGGATCGTCATCCGCCGCGAGTACCCAACCGACATCGGCCCGGTCGACCTGCTCTGCCGAGACGAGAACGGCGGCTACGTCGCGGTGGAGATCAAACGCCGCGGCGAGATCGACGGCGTCGAGCAACTCACCCGCTACCTGGTCCGTCTCCAAGGCCCCCTCGGCCAGGTCTGGGGCGTCCTAGCCGCCCAAGCCTTCACCCCCCAGGCCCGCGTCCTCGCCGCCGACCGCGGCATCCGCTGCGTCGAACTCGACTACGACGAACTCCGCGGCCTGGAACCCACCACCCCCCGGCTGTTCTAGCTCCAAACGCACTTCTGTAGGGCTTTAGGGTGTTGGCTGCAGCCGCAGGACTGTTTGGTCGGTGCCCTTAGCGACCCAGACGGCCGGGCTGCCGGTGGCGGTGCCGGTGGCGATGCTGGTGGGTGCTTTGCCGTAGGCGGCAGGCCCGATGGTGAGGATGCCGGTGACCTGGTTGTGTGCCAGGTCAATCCGCCACAGCAGGTCTGGGTCGCCGGTACGTCTGGGGGCGCTGGCGACCCAGACGCTGTCGCCGCTGACCGCGATGGAGGCAGGGAAGGGGTCCAGCGCCAGTACGGTCGTGGCCACGACCTTGCTGGTTGCCGGGTCCAGGCGCAGCAACGCGCCGTTGCCGTTGATAATCCAGATTCCCTGGGAGGTAGCGGCGATCTCACCGCAGCAGGTGTTGGCCGGCTGGCGGAAAACGGTTGCCTGGTCGGTTGCCGGGTCGATGCGGCTCATCCCGCCAGTGCTGGTCACCCATACGTGTGTGCCGCTGGTTGCCAACTCACCAGGACCGCGGACAGAGATCGTCTTCACGACCCTGCCGGTGGCCGGGTCGATGCGCAGGACCGTGTCGTCGAGGGTGTTGGACACCCAGACCGCCCCAGCGGCGACGGTGATTCCAGCCGGCTGGCGGCCTACAGGGATCGTCTGCGCGACCTTGTTGGTGGTCGGGTCGATGCGCGAGACGCTCCGGTCGACGCTGGACAGCACCCAGACCGCGCCCGGTGCGACCGCCAGGCGCGATGGGCCGCGCGGGACCGCGATGGTGGCCACGACCGCGTTGGTTGCCGGGTCGATGCGCACCACATGGTCTTCCAGCGTCAACGGCACCCAGACTCCGCCGTCGCCGACCGCCGGCGTTCCAGGATGGCCCGGAACCGGGATGGTGGCAGCCACGCGGCCGGGTGGCGAGGTGCTGCCCGCGATGGTGCCGCCAGGCCGGGTGGCCGGGCTGGTCGGGGCGGGCGTGGCGGAGCGGTGCGTGCGGTGTGTGCCGACCGCGAGCCCTGCCGCGATCCCTGCGGCGAACACGGCAGCGGCCACAATGACCCCAACGGTGACCGCGGTCACCCGTTGCTGTCGCCGGCGGCCCGTGAGCTGAGCAAGTCGTTGGGGCACATCGACCTCCGCAATGCTGTGGTCCAGCGCACGTGCGGCGCGGCGCAGGTGATCCTCGATCACTGGTCGTCCTCCATGGCGGCGGGTCTGACGGCATCGCCGAGCCGACCGGCCAGGGCCTGCCGGCCGCGATACAGTTGCGCCTTGACGGTTCCCTCGGCCAGCCCGAGCGTGTTGGCGATCTCGGCGACGGGCAGGTCGACGATGTAGTACAGGGCGATCACCTGGGCTTGGCCTCTGGGCAGCGCCCGGACGGCCCGCCATACCCGAGCATCATCGAGGGCCAACTCGGCCACCGCCGGACCTTGCCCGATCAGCAGCCGGGCCAGTGCCTTGGCCTCAAGCAGACGCCGGCGCGTGGTCCGCCACGCCCAGCGCACTGCCACCCTGCGGACCCAGGCAGCCGGGTCCTGTATCCGCTCCCAATCCACCAACGCCCGCAGGAACGTTTCTTGCGCGATGTCCTCGGCGGCCAGGCGGCTGCCGGACAGGGCATAGACGAGCTTGACGACCCGACCGTACTCTCGCAGATAAAAGGACTCGAACCGCTCACGCGGCTGGTCCGCAGGCGTGTCCGGGGTCGTGCTCATCGCCGGCAGGTTGCCGACTGAAATTCCACCCAACGCTCTTCGCGCTCCACCAGCTGCTCACCTGTTACCTAGCCTGTCACCTGGTAAGAGCACCCAGCGCGGTTCTCGGTTTACGCGCTCTGCATCGCGCCGGTGTAGCGGTCAGCTGGTGAGCCTCGTCAGGCGCTCAGCGGCAGCTTGGAGGGTCTCCAGCCGCTTGGGGAATGCGAAGCGGATCTTGCCCCTCCCCCGCGCCGGGTCGGTGTAGAAGCTCGACCCGGGAACCGTCGCGACGCCGATCTCGCGGACCAGGCGCTGCGCGAACGCGACGTCGTCGCGGGCGGGGTCGAAGCGGCTCGTGTCGCAGATGACGTAGTAGGCGCCGTCGGGGACCATCGGGGCGAGGCCGACCTTGTCGAGCACCCCGCAGAGCAGGTCGCGGCGCTGCCGGTAGTCCTCGACCTGCCGCTCGTAGTAGCTCGCCGGCAGGTTCATCGCCGCGACCCCCGCCTCCTGCAGCGGGGCGGCGGCTCCGACGGTCAGGAAGTCGTGCACCTTGCGGATCGCGCTGGTCAGCGCCGGTGGTGCGACCGTCCAGCCGACCCGCCAGCCGGTCACCGCGTAGGTCTTCGACATCGCGTTGATGGTGACCGTGCGGTTCTCCAGCCCGGCAACGGTCGCGGGCGGCACGTGCGCGGCGTGGCCGAGGTACTGCAGGTGTTCATAAATCTCGTCGGAAAACAGGTAGACATCCCACTGCTGGCAGAGGTCGGCGAGGAGGGTCAGCTCCTCGCGGCGGAAGACCTTGCCGGTGGGGTTGTTGGGGGTATTGACGATGACCGCGCGGGTGCGGGGGCCGAAGGCGGCGCGCAGCTCGGCCTCGTCGATGGACCAGTCGGGTTCGTGGAGGGTGACGAACTTCGGCACGGCGCCGGACAGGACTGTGTCGGGCCAGTAGTTCTCGTACCAGGGCTCGAAGATGACCACCTCGTCGCCGGGGTCGAGCAGCGCCAGGCAGGTTGCGATCATGGCTTCGGTGGAGCCGCAGGTGACGGTCAGCTGGGTCTCGGGGTCGACGGTCCAGCCGGGGTAGGTGCGGGCGATCTTGGCGGCGATGGCGTCCCGGAAGGATCTGGCGCCCCAGGTGATGGCGTACTGGTTGACGTTGGCGTCGATGGCAGCCTTAGCCGCCTCCTTCAGCTCGACCGGGCAGGGGAAGTCGGGGAAGCCCTGGGCGAGGTTGACGGCGTCATGTGCCAACGCCAGCCGGGTCATCTCGCGGATGACCGACTCGGTGAACGTGCTGACTTTGCTGCTGGTCCGCATTGCCGTGGCTCCTGGTTTCCGGTGTCACGCTCAGAAGCGACAACGGTACCCGACAGGGAGTGCGAGGGAGGTATAGGCCGCTATGGTCCGCGCTGCGATTGGATTAATCAGTTAGTCACGGCATTTCTATCAAAGGTCTGTAAAACTCTTCTTAGGCGGCTTGTTGCAGAGGTTTGCAAAGTGGCCCAGAATGGCAACTCTGCAACTCATGCGTCGCGCGCGCCCTTCGAGGCAAGTCCTTCCCTGACGCAGCAAGCAACCCGCGTCCGCACGAAGGATGCCTTCGGTGGGTGCTCTGTGTTCGCGCGGAATAGCCAGCAAGGGGGGGGAAGGTGAGCCCGCAGGTAGAAAACTGGCGGCCGGGGACATTCCTGGCCCGCATGGACAAGCGTGTGCGCAACGAACTGCTCACGCTCGGGCGGACGAAGCGGTATGACGCCCGTGAGGTGCTGCTCGAACAAGGCGACGATGGTACTGAGGTTGTCCTGCTCCTCTCAGGCCAGGTCCGGGTGACGGCGAGAAAGGGCGACGGGCCGGAGGTGCTGCTCGCTACCCGGGTGAGCGGCGACGTAGTGGGCGAACTGGCGGCGGCGGACGGTCGCCCGCGGTCTGCCACCGTCACGGCTGAGAACGACGTATTGGGCTGCGTGATCCTCCGTGAGCGCTTCCAGCGGTTCCTGCTCGATCATCCAGGCGCGGCCCTGCTCCTGAGCCGGACGGTCGGGGAAAAGCTGCGAGCGGCCAACGACCGTCGCCTGGAACTTGGCGGGTACAGCGTGATGGTCCGGGTGGCACGGATCTTGAACGAGGCCGTCGAGACATCCGGAAGCGCGGTCGTGCGGCTCACCTACGCCGAACTGGCCAGGCGAGCGATGGCGGCGGAGGTGACGGTCGGTCAGCGACTCCGGGAACTGCGTGACGGCGGGGTCGTCGACACTGCCTATGGTCGTATCACGATCCGACGGCCCGATGAGCTCCGTCGGATCGCGCAGAATTCCTGAGACGCCTCAGTCATTTTCCCGACAATCGATATTCGCATCTTTTCGCCTACCGGCCCTTTGACCCTTACTTCCAGGTACAAGGTCAGGCAATCAACCTGACATAGGGTCTGCATTCATCGAAAGGGTCGATATCTTTTGACTCGAGCTGACAGCTATGGCCGACGGCTGCTCATGTCGGTTGACGCGAAAAGCTACGGCAGCGGTGATGACCAGCGGCACGTCGCCGTGCAGGATGGCCTGCTGGCGGTATTGGACGAGGCAGCGGCAGAAGCCCGCCTCACGCGCACAACCTGGGTCAAGCAGCCCGGAGGCGACGGGGAGTTGGCGGTCCTGCCCACCACGGAACCAGAGCCTCGCGTGGTTGACGACTTCGTCCGCAAGCTGGCTGCGGCACTGCGTCATCACAACCGCGACCTGCGTCCCGAACGCCGGCTCCGGCTCCGGGTGGCCATCCACCACGGGAACGCCATGCCCGCGAGCAACGGCTTCTCGGGCCAGGGCGTTGTCGTCGTCAGCCGCCTGGTCAGCAGTCAGCCCATCCGGAAGGCCCTGATCGCCAGCGACGGCGACCTCGCCGTGATCGTCTCCCGCCAGGTCTTCATGGACACGGTGATCCAGGGGCATACGTCGTTCGATCCCAACGCCTTCCGCAAAGTGAGGATCCAGAACAAGGAGTTCAGTGACGACGCCTGGATCTGGATCCCGGACGGGGACGTGCACGCCCTCGACCTGTCCGCCGACCCCGCCGACCTCCCTTTCCCAGGAGAGCCGGTCACCCCGCCCCCGCGGACCGGCCATCCGGCGACGGTGCACAACGAGTTCCACGGGAACGTCGAGGCTCCGAACTCTGTGTTCGGCATCTCCTATCACTGACGGGCCGCTGAAGACCTATGTCCCCCAATGAGAAGGACGACCTAGAGCCGGCCACGGAGCCGGGACCCGAACAGGAACCAGCCGCCGAGCCAACGGCGCAAAAGGCGGGACCGAAAGCTGCTCCGAAAGCGGCTCCAAAGGAACAGACCACACCGCCGACCCAGGAGACTGCCAAGGAGAACCTGGCCTCGGCCACCCTTAACTTCCATGGAGATGTGTACGCGCAAGGCGGCGCATTCGGGGCGGTAGACGGCGCGGATACGCCGAAGCGTAAGGCGGCGACGGGCAAACTCACCGAAGCCAACGTTGCCGACGCCTTGGAGCACTACGTGCCCCCGGAGTCCTACGACGACGCCGCCGAAGCGCTGGCAAGAGATCACGTCGTCACCCTGTTTGGCCGCGTCGGGATCGGCAAGCGGGCCAGCGCAGTCGCCCTGCTGCGCGAGGTAACAGATGGACAACTGGCGGTGCTGTCGCCCACGGCCACGCTGGATGGCCTCGCGGAGCGGCCTTACAACAAGGGTTACGGCTATGTGGCCGGCGACCGATTCGACGAGGACCTGAGCCAGGAGATCACCGACTTCACCTGGCGGACGGTCCGCGATCAAGTCGCCGACGAGGAGGCCTTCCTGGTGGTCACGACCACTAGCCCGCCGCGGGGATCAGCCCCAGAGTCGGTTCGCCATTTCGCGTGGGAGCGACCCTCGGCGGAGGCCATCCTGCGGGCACACCTCGCTGGCGTAGTCACTAACGACGCCATCAGCGAAGCGATCGACAAGGTACCAACGGAGTGCGCGCTGGCCGATGCCGTCCAGATCGCCAATCGGATCGCGCAAGGCAAAAGCGTGGACAAGGCGGTTCAGGAGGTTCTGAACCTGGCCGGCAACCGGCACGTACGCGACTGGTTCGCCCAGCGCCGGACACGTCGGGAGATCCTGGAGGTTACTGCCACAGCGTTCCTGGCCGGAGTGGACGAACGGACCTTTGAGGCGGGACTCGAACGCCTGGAGAAAGCACTGGCGATCTACATGCCGCCCGCCGCCGTGCTCGTCCCCGCCACGGCCAGCGCGCCAGCGACCGAGGCGCAACCGTCGCAGCCAGCGGAGGAGTTCCTTCCAGAGCGACGGGGCCGGCGCGTCACAGACCACAGCCTGCTCAGCATCGACCAAACCGCCCGCGACGGGTTGCCACGCCGCATCGTGAGTTTCAAGGAGGACGGCTACCGCAGGCAGATCCTCACCGAATTGTGGAACCGCTACGACGGATCGTTCTGGGACGCGGTCTACTCATGGCTAGACGAGCTGGTCGAGAACAGTGTTCCGCAGCTGTGTGTCGCCGTCGGACTCGCGCTGCTCTCGTATGTGGCCTTCAACGAGGTGGAGCGATCCTATCTGGAGCGCTGGTCGGACGGGTATCTGGGATGGCCAGGACAGGTCACCGCCGTGTACGTGCTGTGGTGTATGTGTTTGGACAAGGACGAGACGCTCGCGACGGCGGCATTGCGGACAGCGACCCGGTGGATCAGTTACGGCTCGGCGGTGCAGCGCTGGACGGGAGCGGTCGCCTTCACCGGCGAACTCGGGGTGCGTTACCCAACTGATGCCGTGCGGCGGCTCTCGCAACTGGTCGCCCAAGACAACAACCTGAGCGAACCCGCCGCCGTTGGGCTGGGTTGGCTGTTCGCCACACTGACCGATAGCGGCGAGGACGCTGCGGTGGTGGCGAGGCACCTTGAGACGCAGTTGACGAATTCGCGGCCTCACGGCAAGACACGCCGGCGGCGGACGCTCGCGCTGACGGCGGTGATCTCCCTGCTCTCCGTCCGCGTCGCGGGAGCAGGCAACCCAGCCGTGACGGTCTTCCTGCACGGCAACCCTGACCGGATGCCGCTCGTCGCTAGGCTGTGGGCGGCGGCGCTGCGACACCGGCCCTGCCGTCACCTCGCCCTCACGGCCTTGTGGGACGCCCTTAGCGCCCTTGAACGCATCAGCCCCGACCCTGAGCAAGACGCCCGCGCGCTCGGCGAGGCGCTGGCCGGTGCATTGCTCGCCGACGAGCAGGTTCGCCTGCGGACCGATTTCCTCACCATCGTGGAGCACACACGCCGCCAGCGCCCGAACTCCACGTCCCTGACCCAGATCCTTCTGGAGGCCCTTGAGCGGGCCCGTCCGCAGAAGGCCACCCCGCAAGTTCCGGAGGAGTGAGATGACATCGCCCTATCCGATCACTGACCAGCGCTCCCTCTCGGAGACTCTCAAACAGGGTATCCCAGGATTCCGCTCGCGCCGGCGGGAGTACGACGAGCTGCCCCAGGCTGAGGCACATCAGGTCTTCGTGTACCGGGTTGACGGTGAGTACATCGTCGACAACGGCCGCCGGGACCTCGACGACGAGCAGGTGGTCGCAGCGACCCACGTCAGCCTTGTCGACGTGCGCCGCAACATGCCGGTGCGGGTGGAGCTCGGCATCCCTTCAGCCGAGGCCAGCGAATTCACCATTCAGGCGACCTTCGCCTGCACGGTGACCGATCCAGCGACGGTGGTCCGCGAGGGGCAGTACGACGCGGGTGATTCGCTCCTCAACTACCTCCGGAGCCATCACCGGATCTTCCAGCTCGGCCTGGATCACAAGATGTCGGCGATCAACACCGTCCGGCGCGACGTCCAGTCCCAGGTGGAGGCCTACACCCAACTCAAGCCGCCGAGGATCCCCGGGATGTCGGCCTCGCTGTCCAGCGTCGAGGTCCTTACTCCAGAAGAACTCGTCGAGTTTCACAAGACGCTGCGCGGCAAGCAACGCGATCACGAACTCGCCTTCGGGGAGCAGCAGTACAGCCATGATCTCAAGCGCGCGCAGGAGCAGAACGAGCAGCTGCTGGAGCAGATGACCAAGAGGAATGAGCAGGAACTGGAACAGCAGCGCCAGATGTTCGAGCAGCTGCTTGCGCAACAGCGCCGGACGTTCATCCGAGACGAGGTCGCGGAAGTCAGTGGGTCGGTCGGCGACGACCCGCTGAGAGCCGCCACCCGTGCCCACGCCGCGGGTGAGATGACCAGCGTCGAGTTCATGAAGCATCTGGAGGCCGCCAAGGAGCTCGAGCGGGCCGCAGCACAGGCGCGGATGGACCAGGAGCGCGAGGATCGCCTGCGCGAACTGGAGCAACAACGCGCCGACGCGCAGCAGCGCGAGTCGTGGGTGCGGGAGGACCGCCTCCACGCCCTCAACGTTCGACTCGACGTCCTCAAGGAGGTCGCCAAACACGGGCACCTCGACGAGATCTACGTCGACGTCGAACGGCTCATCGGAACCCTGGTGTCCGCGACCGACAACGCCGTGGTCCCCGTGATCGGCGCGGCAGCGCCTGGCAAGGAGAAACTTGCGGCCCTGCAAGGCAGCGGCGATGACGCTGGTGGCAACGATGACGACCCGAGGGAAGAGGAATGACAACTGAGGTCGACATCCCGCTTGCGGCGGAACTCGACGCCTCCCTGGACGACCTGTCCCGCCCGCAACCGCACCGGCCCGTCCCCGAGGACCACCGACTGGGGCGATGGCTCCGCGTCATCGCCGGCATCAGGGAGGACGTGCTCGACTGGGTACCGGAAGAGCGCCCCCGTTATTCCCGGCTGGGTGCGATCATTCTCAACACCGGATGGGTGGCCGCGCTGTCGCTGCTGACGGCGCTGAACAAGTTCTTCGACACCTACTGGGTGTTCCTGCTCCCCGTTGCGCTCTTCTGGGGGTGGGTCGTCGTCAGCATCGACGGGTGGCTGGTCGCGAGCACGCATGGGAACCTCAGCGCTGCCCGCTACCGCATGTTTGTTCCCCGCCTGCTCCTCGCCGTGCTGCTCGGATTCGTCATTGCCGAGCCACTGCTCCTGCTGGTCTTCCATCCAGCGATCGACCGGGAAGTCCGCGACAGCCGCTCGCAGGAGATCGTGTCGTACGCGAGCCTCCTGCGGGCCTGCAACCCCGTGCCCGCCGCGCCAGTCGATCCAGCGCGGTGCAAGGACTACCGCCTCACCGTCAAGGACTCCCCCGCCGGTGTGCAGCAGCAGCTCGACAAGGCAATCCTGAGCCAGAAGCAGCAACAGGGAGCAGTCGACCAGATCAACCAGAAGTTGCGGGGGATGGAAGATCTAGCGCGCGCCGAGTGCAATGGGCAGCCTGGCCGCGGGTTCAGCGGCATCGTCGGTGAGGGCCCCAACTGCAACGAAGACCGTCGCGAGGCTGATCAATTCCGCAAGGACAGCAAGCTGGAGGACCGCCAGGCCCAGCTGGTCTCCCTCGGACAGCAGGTCGACCAGTTAACCGCCCAGCTCGGCGACGCCACGCAAACGTACGGTCAAGAGATCAACAGCCAGATCACCGCCGCTGTGGACGAACGCCGTAGCCACCAAACCGAGATCGGCATCCTGGAGGAAGACGCCGCCCTTGGCCGGCTCTCTTCGCGTAGCGCGTTCGTCTTCGCCGGCCAGTGGCTGGTCCGGTTCCTCCTCGTCGCCATCGACTGCCTGCCGATCCTCACCAAGCTCATGGGCGGCACCACTACCTATGACCGGTTGCTCTCGCGGCAGTTGGCGGACGACGACTACCTCCACGGCGTGGATGGCGGCCTGCGCAAACGGCGCGACACCTCAGACAAGGAGGTGGAATTCCAGCAGCTCGACTACGACGTCCGGACGCGGATCGAGCTGATCGCCGAGGCCGACCGCGTCAATCATGCCCAGCGGGAAGCCGAGCTCGACGCCCGCATCGACGAACTGGCCGCCCGCCTGCGCCGCCAGGCAGACGACGCCTGAACATGAGGCTTGGAGCTTGGCGAGAAGCGGTCCGAGACGGCGTTACTTCCCGATGGTGAAGTTGGCGGACAGGGTGCCGACCTGGACCTGGTAGGCGCCTGGTTCGACTTGAGGCGGTGCGGTGGCGTCGATGTCGGCTGGGGTGACGGCGAGGGTGGAGACGGGGAACGACACGTGGACCGTTTGGGTGGCGCTGGCGGCGAGGGTGACTCTTGCCCAGCCGACGAGGCGTTGCGGTGGGACGAGGACGTCGCTGACGGGCTGGTGGACGTAGACCGGGACGATGGTGGTGCCGGCGCGGGTGCCGGTGTTGGCGACGGTGAAGGTTGCGGTCACGGTGCCGTTTGGTGGGACCGAGCTGGTGGCGGAGAGGCCGCTGGTGGTGAAGGTGGTGTAGGAGAGGCCGAAGCCAAACGGGTAGCGCGGGTTGTAGCCGGAGCCTTGGCCGGAGTTGGTGCCGGGGAGCTGGTCGAAGAACTTGGGCTGGTCGCCGGGAAGCGACGGCGCGCCTGGATTGAACTGTGAGACGGGAGGATTCTGGGTGGACTCGGAGGGCCAGGTGACCGGCAGCCTGCCGCTCGGGTTGACCTTGCCGAAGAGCACGTCCGCGACGGCGGCACCGCCTTCGGTGCCGGGAAGGTAGGCCATGAGCAGGCCCTCGGCATTGGCGGCGGGGCCGAGCGCGAGTGGTCGGCCGGCGATGACGACCACGATGACCGGTTTGCCGGTGCCCTCGAGGGCGGCGATCAGGGACTGCTGGTCGGGGGCGAGCGCCGGGGACGGGTTGTCGCCGAGGCCTTCGGCGTAGGGCTTCTCGCCGACGACGGCGACCAGGGCGTCGGCGTCGCGTGCCTGGGTGACGGCGGTCTGCTCATCCCGTGCCCAGACGACGTTGGTGGAGGGCGCCGCCGCTTTGATGCCGTCGAGCACGGTGGTCGCGTCCGGGATCTGGTCGGCGGGGCCGATGCAGCAGTTGCGCTGGTCGGCGGGGTCCAGCGGCTGGAAGGAGCCCTGCCAGCTGACGCTCCAGCCGCCGAGCTGGTTGGCGATCGCTGCCTGGCAGGCGGCGTCCTTGGACGGGTCCGCCGCGGTGCAGCCTGCGCTTGGGCCGGTGACGACGAGCTTGCGGAGGGTGGTCTTGAGCGGAAGGGTCGGGTTGCCGGCGGTGTCGTTGGCGTTGCGGAGCAGGGTGATGGACTCGTCGGCGGCCCGGCGGGCCAGGTCGCGGTTGGCGGTGACCGCCGCGTCGGCCTTGGCGGGGTCGGCGAAGGGATGGTCGAACAGGCCCAGCTGGAATTTGAGGGTGAGGATCCTGCGCACGGCCTGGTCGATGCGCGCCTGGGAGACGAGCCCGTTGCGCACGTCCTGCAGCAGGGCGTTGTTCCAGCCGGCGGAGTCGAAGGGTTCCATGGCCATGTCCACCCCGGCGTTGACCGCCTTGGCGACCGCGCCGGGCAGGTCGGCGGCGACGTGGTAGGTGTCGGCAAGGGCCGGGACGTCGCGGTAGTCGCTGATCACCACGCCCTTGAAGCCGAGGCGGCCACGCAGCTCGTCGGTCAGCAGGAACCGCGAGGCGGTCGCGGGGACGCCGTTGACCGACCCGGAGTCCACCATCACTGCTGCCGCTCCGGCGTTGATGCCGCCGGCGTAGGACGGCAGGAGGGTGTCCTGCAGGTAGCGGATCGGCAGCTGGGCCTCGACGCGGTCGTGGCCGTTGATCGCCTGGGAGTAGCCGGCGAAGTGCTTCACCGTGGCCGCGACCTGGGGTGCCGCGGCGCTGCTCCCGCCTTGCAGGCCGCGGACGTTGGCGCCGCCGATCGCAGCGGCCAGGGCGGGCTGTTCGGCCCAGGTCTCGTACAGGCGCCCCCAGCGGTCGTCCCGTGCCAGGTCCTGGACCGGGGCGAAGTCCCAGTTGCCGCCGGTCGCCAGGAGCTGCTGGCGGGTCGCGGCGCCGGCCGCCTGTGCCATGCCGGGGTCCCAGGTGGCGCCCATGCCGATCGATTGCGGGAAGAGCGTGGCCTGGTACGGATGGCCGAAGCCGTGGACGGCGTCGACGCCGAAGATGATCGGGATGTGCAGCCGTGAGTGGTCGATCGCGTAGTGCTGGATGGTGTTGTACTGCTCGGCCCAGCCCTTGCCGGTGTTGTCTTTGGGGTTGTCAGTCCCGCCGGCGAGGATCGAGCCGGTGTGGTTGGTGATCAGCACCTCCTGGAGGCAGGCCGGCTGGAGGGGGTCGTTGTTGCCGCCGTTGCAGTCGCCGTTGGCTGGCGGGGTGGGCGCCTTCAGCTTGCCGATGACGATCTGGTCCATCTGGCCGACCTTCTCCTCCAAGGTCATGCGCTGGAGCAGGTCGGTGACGCGGGCGTCGATGGCGGCGGCCGGACTGAGGGAGGCCGGGGTCTGCGGGCCGACGCCGGCGGCGCCGGTGAGCAGTCCGGATAGAAGCAGTCCCAGGGCTGGCACGACGCGCAGGCGGTGGGAGAAGCGGTCGGAGAGGAACCTCGGCACCTGCATGGAAATGCACCGTCCTTCCTCGCACAGCAATAGCGGTGCGCCATCGGCGTGGGGGAACGGACCGGAACTCCCCGGGCATTTCCATTCAATTCAGTCTGTCAAGCACAACAAGCAAAAAAGGCTGCCTAGCTCTCCGCCTTACCGCTCCGCTTGCTTCTCAGCGAGCTGGTCGCGAATCAAGGCGGTGATGCGCTGGAGCTGCTGGCGCTGGGCAGGGCTGAGCTGGTCGAAGAGGTGGTGGCGCACGGCGGCGGCGTGGCCGGGGGCGGCGGTGGCGAGGAGGCGCTGGCCCTCGTCGGTGAGGATGGCGAAGGCGCCGCGTTTGTCGCTGGGGCAGCCTTCGCGGCGGACCCAGCCGGCCCGCTCCAGGCGGGTGATGGCGTGGGAGAGGCGGCTGCGGGAGAAGAGGGCCTGGTCGGCCAGCTCCCACATGCGCATGCGCTGGCCGCCGGCTTCGGAGAGGCGCACGAGCAGCTCGTAGTCGGCGCGGGACAACCCGGCGTCGCGCTGCAGCTGGCGGTCCAGCCGGTCAAAGAGCAGCTGGGTGGCTTCGACGTAGCTGCGCCAGGCCTGCAGCTCGTCAGGGTCCAGCCAGTTGGGTTGGTTCACCTGCTCAGGGTACCGGGTTTGGTGACGGCTCAACTAAAAGACGGTAGGCTGCCGGCTGCCGTTGATGCTTCTACTACCAACGGAGGAACCAATGCCGATCACCCGCCTGAACCATGCGGTGCTGTTTGTCCGTGATGTGCGGCGCAGTGCTTCCTTCTACCAGGAGGTCCTCGGCTTCAGCGTGATCGAGATGACGCCGGAGGGGTTCGGCGGCGCGGTGTTCCTGCAGGCTCCTGGGTCGACCAATGACCATGACCTTGGCCTGTTCGAGATCGGCTCGGCTGCTGCTGCCTCGGCGGCCGGACGTGAGACCGTCGGTTTGTACCACCTCGCCTGGGAGGTCGACACGCTCGCCGAACTGGAGCGCCTGGAGGCGCTGCTGCGTGAGCACGGCGCGCTGGTTGGCGCCTCCGACCACGGCACCACCAAGAGCCTGTACGCCAAGGACCCGGACGGCCTGGAGTTCGAGGTCGCCTGGATCGTTCCCGCCGACCTGCTCGACCAGGCCGCGCTGGCAGCCCGCAAGCGCATCGGCCCGCTCGACCTGGATCGCGAGAAGGAGCGCTACGGCGCCACCACCCCGGGCGGTCTCTGAGCGCCCACCCCCGCCACCCCCTCCCCCATCCTCCGACCCAAGGAGCCTTTGGATGAAGGTCCTGTTGTTCGGCGCCAGTGGCGCCATCGGCAGCCAGATCGCCACCGAACTGCTCGACCGCGGGCACGAGGTCACCGGCGTGTCCCGCAGCGGCACGGCTGGGGATCTGTCACATCAGAATCTGTCGGTGACGGCGGGTGATGCCACCGACCCGGCGACGGTCACACGGCTTGCCCCCGGCCACGACGCTGTCGTCACCGCCACCGGCCCGGTGCGCGGCAGCAGCGACGACCCGCAGGACCTGGTCGCCGTTGCCAAGGCGCTGATCGACGGGCTGCGCCAGGTTGGCGTGCGCCGCCTGGTCGTGGTGGGCGGCGCCGGCAGCCTCGAAGTCGCTCCCGGCGTGCGCGTGGTGGACACCCCCGATTTCAACCCCGCCTGGAAGCCGGCGGCGCTCGCCCACGCCGACGCGCTGGCCGTCTACCGCACAGTCAGCGACCTGGACTGGACGTATGTCTCCCCGGCCGGGCTGATCGGGCCGGGCGAGCGGACCGGCAAGTTCCGCCTCGGCGGCGACCGGCTGCTCACCGACGCGGCAGGCAACAGCCGCATCTCGATCCCCGACTACGCCATCGCCCTCGTGGACGAGTTGGAGCAGGGCAACGCCATCGGCCGCCGCATCACCGCTGCCTACTGAGGGCCCGGCGCGGCCTCCATCTCGGCGAACTCGGCGAGTTCTAGGAGCAGTCCGGTGGCCGCGGCCAGGTCGGGGTCGAGCGGCCGGTCCTCGGTGCGCGGGTCGAGCGCCTCGGCGGCACATGCCAGGACCGCGTGCAGGCGGTGGGAGCCGTGCAGGTTTTGGGAGCCGCCGTTGCCTTTGAGGCGCAGGGCGCGGATGGCGGGGACCAGCTCGCAGGCGAGCACGGCCTCGTAGGCGGGCAGGGAGGCGGTGAGGCGCCAGGCGGCCTGGGTAGCGAAGCTTGCGTGCTCCTCCACGCCGCGTGACAGCACGGCGCTTGCGAGCGTCGCGGGGGTGGCGTGGAGGCGCAGGTCGGCGAGGGCGGAGTTGGCCACGTACTCGAGCATCATCAGGCCTGAGCTGGCCGCTGGGCCGTCGGCGAGGAAGGGCCGCAGACCGGTCAGGGCCGGCTCCATGAGCGCGGCGGTGCGGGCCGCTGACAGGGTGGCGGTCTGGAACAGCGCGGCGCGGGCCTTGTCCAGTGCCAGGGTGAGGGAGGCGGTGAGGAAGTTGCCGTGGTGGAACACGTCGCCGGCGCTCGTGTCGACCAGCGGGTTCTCGCCCGCGGCGTTCATCTCGGCGGCGACCATCGCCTCCAGCTCGCTGGCGGCGTCGAGGGCGGCGCCGTGGACCTGAGGCAGGGCTCGCAGGCAGAACGGGTCCTGGACGCGACCGCTGCCAGCCCCAGGGGTGGGCAGCAGCGCGCGCAGGCGGGCGGCGGCGGCGCCTTGGCCGGACCCCGGCCGCGCGGCGTGCACGGCCGCCGCGTAGGGCTCTGGCGAACCGCCAAGGGCGGTGAACGACAGCGCCGCGACCACCAGCCCGGCGTCCAGCAGGCGCTGCAGGTCGTGGCAGGCGAGGGCGGCCTCGCCGACGGTGGCGGCGTTGCTGTTGATGAACGCCAGCGCGTCCAGGGAGCCGATCGGGTGGGGCGCCATGGACCCGCCGCTCCAGGGACGCTCGCCGAGGATGCACAGGGCGGTGGCCGCGAGCGCCGGCAGGTCCCCGGTGCCGATGGCGCCGTAGCGGTGCACGGGGGGGACCAGGCCACGGTTGAGGGCCTCCGTGAGCACTCCGAGCAGCCGGGGGTCCACCCCCGACCCGGCGGTGGCGAGCTGGTTGAGCCGCACCACCAGCATCGCCCGCACGGCGACGCGGTCGAGCAGGGGCCCGGCCCCGACGGCGTGGCTGCGCAGCAGGCGCAGTCCGTGGCCAGCCGCGGCCCCGTCACTGTCACTGCCGGCCGCCACCGTGACGGTGCGGTTGGCGCCGACGCCGGTGGTCCGCCCGTAGACCGGCCGCCGCCCTGCCACCTCGCCGGCGACCCGGTGGGCCGCGCGCACCCGCTCGACGGCCGCAGCCGCGACCAAGACCGGGACGCCGCCGCGGGCCACGGCGGCGACCTGCGTGCCGCTGAGCCTGGACCCGTCGAGCACCACCGGCGGCCCCGGTGCCGGGATCGCCGCCAGCGCTGCCGCTCCAGTTGGCGTTGGCGTGCCCGTCACCCCGACCAGCCTCCCGCTCCCGCTCCGGTCCGGGCTCAGGCGACCGGGTCCAGAGGGCGCAGCGGCTCGGCGGGGCTGACCGCGACGCGCCGCATGACGTCGTTGGCGTCGAAGGCGTAGGCGCCGAGCCGTCCCACCGGCGGCGAGTAGGCGTGGATGGTGACGCTGATGTCGCGGTCGCCGCACAGCCGGTGGATGTGCTCGGCGCCGAAGCTGAACGAGCGGCCCTCGGTCATCACGGTGACCATATGGTCGCCGCTGAGCCGGGGGTTGTGCTCGGCGACGGCCCCGGACACGACGTGGACCGCCCCGGCGGACACGTCATGGTCGTGCCAGCCGGTGTCGTGGCCCTTGGACCAGCACAGCAGCTGCACGTCCACGTACTCGTCCCGGTACAGGCAGGCGAAATAGCGCGGCTCGCCGGCGGGTGGGAAGGCGAGCTGGTCGCTCCACAACTCGGGGTGTGCGGCCACGTCGTCGACGAGCGCCCGCAACTCGTCCTTGTCGAGCATCCGCGCGGGCAGTGCTGCCGGCAGTGCATCCCAGGCCATCCCAGACCTCCCTCCGCGTCAGCTGGCGGCTTCGGCGCTGGACCAGCACAGGGCGCCAACACCGGTTCGCGCCCTGCATAGTGGGACGCCGCCTTAAGTGAAGCGCTTCAGTGAACCGCTTCAGTGAATCGCTTAACATAGTGGTATGTCAAGGCCGTGCGCGACTCCGCCGCCCTCGCCCCGATTGTCGCCATCGCCCTGTAGGCTTGGCTCATGCCGACGCCACGGAAGCGCGCCACCATCCGGGAGGTCGCCGAGGCGACCGGGTTGTCGGCTGCCGCTGTTTCCTACGCCCTGCGCGGGATCCACGTCTCCAAGGAGACCCAGGACCGGGTCCGCCGCGTGGCCGCCGAGCTGGGTTATGAGGCCGACCCGATCGCCCGTGCGCTGGCAAGCGGCCGTACCAGCATGGTGGGCGTGCTGTCCGGCTCGCTGGAGGACCTGTGGCAACAGCAGCTCGCCGCCGGGATCGGCCGTGAGCTGCTGGCCAGGGACCTGTACGCGCTGATCGTCGACGCGGGCGGCGACCCCAAGCGCGAGCAGGTGCTGGCGGCGCAGCTGCGCGACCAGCGGGTTGACGGCCTGATCGTGACACCGCTCGACCCGTCGGCGCCGCTGTGGGCGGAGCTGGCCGAGGCGCTGCCGGTGGTGGCGATCGGCGACTCGCTCAAGGGCGCCAAACCCGCCGCCGAGGTGCTGTTCGACAACCACAGCGGCGTGATGCTGGCACTGGAGCACCTGCACCGTCTCGGCCACCGGCGTGTCGCGGTGCTCACCTCGACGCACGCCAACACCCCCGACCGGCCGGCTGACACCTTCGCGGTGGCCGAGGCGGAACGGCTCGGCATGGCGACGACCGTCCATGTCTCGTCCCACGCCCTCGACGCGGCCACGGAGGTGGCCAGGCAGGTGCTGGTAGCCGGTGAGCGGCCGACCGCGCTGTTCTGCCTCTCGGACTCGATCGCCTATGGCGCCTACGGAGCGGCGCGCAGCCTCGGCCTGCGGATCCCGGACGACGTCTCGATCGCGGGCTACGACAACCATCCGGTGTCGGTGCTGCTGACCCCGCCGCTGACCACCGTCGACTGGGACCGCGAGGGGATCATCCGCACCGCGGCGCAGCTGGTGACCACCGCCATCAACGGCACCCCGCGCCGCCGCCGGGTCGTCAAAACCCCCGCGCTGCACTGCCGCGAGTCCACCGGCCCCGTCCCCGGGCCCGCAGCCCCGACCCCTACGCCTGGTCCGCGCGGCGCAGGTAGGTCAGGACCGCGAGGACGCGGACGTTGATGTCGCTCCTGCCGGCGTCGTCGCTGGTGGGCAGGTCGAGCTTCTGGGTGATGGCGGTGACGCGCTTCTCCACCGTCTTGAGGCTGCAGCTCAGCCGGTCGGCGATGGCGGCGTTGGACCACCCCTCGGCGATCAGGCCGAGCACCTGCCGCTCCCCCAGCGTGAGGCGCTCCAGCGGGTCGGCCGTGCGGCGGCGGAACATGACCCGCTGGACGACCTCCGGGTCGATGGCCGCCTCCCCCGCCTCGACCCGCCGGATCGCATCGACAAGGCGGTCGGCGTCCTGGACCCTGTCCTTGACGAGGTAGCCGACGCCGCGGGCGCCGCCTTCGAGCAGGCGCATGGCGTAGGACGTCTCGGCGTAGTGCGACAGCACCAGCAGGCCGACCTGCGGGTGGCGGGCGCGGATCTCGCTGGCGGCACGCAGGCCCTCGTCGCGGTAGCTGGGCGGCAGGCGGATGTCGAGCACGACCACGTCCGGCGGTGCGCCCTCAACTAGGCGCAGGAGGTCGTCCCCGTTCGCCGCCTGCCCGGTCACCTCCAGCCCGTGGCGGGTGAGCAGCTCGCCGAGCAGCTGGCGCAGCAGGCCGGAGTCCTCGGCGATCATCACCCGCATGGCAGCTCCGCGACGACCAGCGTGCCCGCTCCGGGGTCGCTGTGGATCCGCAGCGTGCCGCCAATGGCGGCCAGCCGGTCGTGCAGGCCGCGCAGTCCACTGCCCCGCTCGGGGTCGGCACCGCCAGCGCCGTCGTCGCTTACCCGGACAACCAGGCAGCGCCCTCCAGCCGAGACCTCGACGCCCACCCCTGCGCTGGTCGCATCGGCATGCTTGTAGACGTTGGCGAGCGCCTCGTTGATCACGAAGTAGGCGGCCCGCTCGACCCGCTCAGGCCAGCGGCGCGTTGGGACCTGGCAGCGGATCGGCAGGGGCGCGCGCTCGGCGAGCGCCTCGACCGCCGCTGCGAGCCCCTGTTCGGTGAGGGCGGGCGGGTGGATCCCCTCGGTGAGCTCGCGCAGCTCGTGGATGACGTGGTGCAGTTGCCTGGTGGCCTGGTCGAGCAGCGCAACCGGCCCGGTGCCGGTGCCGCGGTCACCGCCGGGCAGCTCGTCGCGGGCCTGGCCGACCAGGATCGAGAGAGCGAGCAGCTGATGCTGCGCACCGTCGTGCAGGTCGCGCTGGATGCGGTGCCGCTCGGCGTCGGCCGCGGCGACGGCTCGTTGAGGGCGGGGTCATGGACCAGCGCGGCCAGCTGCTCGCCCTGCCGCTCGACCAGGGTGACCGCGCGGCCGCTGCTGCCATGGGGTGCGGCCGGGGTGAGGACCGGTGGCGGCAGCGGATGGCCGTCGGCGTCGACGTAGCCGCCCGGGGTGTCGCGAGTGGCCGGCAGCCGGAAGCAGACCTGCAAGGTCGGATCGCCGAGGGCGTCGGCGATCGCGTCGCGGAGGTGAAGGGGCTCGGGCGAGGCCTCCAACCGCATGACCAGGTCGGCCACGCGCATCCGCGCCATGCGCACCCGCAGCACGCCGGCGAGGATCGCGAACGGGGTGACCACCAGCACGAGCAGATACAGCAGCCCGAGCTGCCGCTGCCGCGCCACGGACGCATCGAGCAGGCTGGCAAGGATGGTCCCGAGCACGATCAGGCCGATCACAGCACCAGTGGTCCACACCAGTGCGTGGGTGCGCCGGGTCGGACGGCTCGCCGCCCGCCAGCGCCGCACCACCAGCCCGATGGCGGCGAGCGTCAGCGCCAGCCCAGCCGCGCTGCCGACGGTGACCCAAGGGGAGTACCCGGCGGTCGAGGACGCCCAGCTCTGCGGCCCGCGCGGCCGCTCGCTCACGTAGCGCAGGACCATGTTGCCCACCGACACCACATACAGCGAGATGGCGACCGCGCGCTCGGCCCGGCCGGGCAGGCGGCCGGTCGGCAAGGCCAGCACCAGGTGCGTGAACGCCACCGGGCTCAGGTAGAACATGCAGAAGCCCAACGCGAACCACACCGGCTGAGCGCTGCCCCGCAGATCCACCAGGTACCAGGTGATCCCGACCACGACCATGAGAAGGCCGCTGCGGTTGCTTGGTCGCCGCAGCCACGCGATCACCCCGGCGGCAGTGAAGGAGGCGCCGACCGGCTGCACCGCCAGCCACAGCCACAGCGGATCGGGATGGCTGTGGAGCGACACCAGCACGCCAACCAGCGCCGCAAGACCACCGGTCAGCACGGCGGCGATCGCAGCGGCAACGGGGGCGGTCAGCCAGGGCGACGGCCGGCCCACCTGTGACCGGCCGGGAAGTTTCCCCATCGAGCATCAGGCGCTGGACGGCACGGTTGCGTCCGGCGCTCCCCTCCTCTGAGGGTTAACCCTCGGGGAATCGTAGGGATTTCTCGGATGCCCAGGATTGCCTAGTTGGTCACGCTTGTGGGCGGACTCGCGAGCCTCCCATCCGCCTGCTACCCACCGCCATCGACCGCCCCAAGGAAGGACCGACTGCATGCGACGTCCCTACAAACTCCTGCTCATCGCGCTTACGGTCGCGCTGTTCACGCTCGCGACCGTCGGCTCCGCCATGGCCGCCAGCGGCACGCTGCCGCCTGGAGGCAGTGTCTGCGACGGGCCGTTCTTCGCCGACGGCTCATCTGTCAGCGCGGTGGAGCTCACCGGGCACGCCGACGGCGTGGTCAAGTGGAGCATCCACCAGAGCGCCGACCCGGTCTTCGCCAACTCCCACAAGGTCTTCAAGCACCACGCGACCGAGATTGACGCGTTCGTGTTCGCGTCCTCCAACCCCGAGCTGTTCCCGGGCTTCTTCTGGGGCTGCGCGTTCAACGACGGCACCACCACGGTGAACGTCAGCGATGTGTCGATCGGACCACCGCTGAACTGATCTCGGCTCTGCACCGCGCCGCCTCGGCCGGCCGGGCCGAGGCGGCGCGGTGTTCAGCGACGCAGCGCCTCGGGGATGCGGCCAGTGGCGGCGTGGACATCCAACAGCTCGTCGACCATGCGCTCGATGTCGTCGAGCGGCAGCGCGGCCGCGGTGGCCGGGTCGAGCATGGCCGCGTGGTGGACGTGCTCGCGGCTGCCCTCGACCACCGCGCGGACGGCCAGGTCGCAGACGTTCAGATACTGGCGGTTGAGTGCGGCGCACTGGGGCGGCAGCGGGCCGACCGGCAGGGGCTGGACGCCCTCGCGGCTGGCGATGGCCGGTACCTCAACCACTGCCCAGTCGGGCAGCACGGGCAGCAGCAGTCCATCCCGGTTGGGGAGGTTCGCGTAGATCCGCTGCTCGGTGCCGGTGGCCACCGCGCGGATAATGCGGGGTGCGTACTCGCCGGAGGGGATCTTGTCGAGCGGGAGCGGGAGGCGGCCGTCGGCCAGGTCAACCGCGTCCGCGAACCACTCGACGTTGTGTGCCCGCCGCTCCCAGTAGGGGTTGACCTGGAGCTGGAGACCGTAGTGCTTGACCTCCTGGTCCCACGGCAGGTACCAGGGCACGTACTCGGCGCTGTGCTTGGAGGACTCCGTCGGGAACCAGCCGAGCCGGCGCAGCATGTCGGCCCGCACGGTGGCGGCGAAGCCGCCACGGCTGTCCTCGTCCTTGCCCTTGCGGGCCAGCTCCCGCAGGCGCGGGTAGAGGTCCTCGCCGCCATGGGCCAGCCGCAGCACCCAGGCCTGATGGTTGACGCCGGCGACCTCGCAGTCCAGCTCGGCGGCTGGCACGCCGAGCCAGCCGGCGAGGGTCGCCGCGGTCCGCCGTGGTGAGTGACACAGGTGCACCGCCCTGACCGCCGGCTCCAGCCGGTCGAGGGCCATGCCGACCATGGCCAGCGGGTTGGTCTCGTTGAGCAGCAGCCCGCCAGGGCAGTACCGGCACATGTCCGCGGCGATCTCGGCCATGACCGGAGCGGTCCGCAGGATCCGCATGATCCCGCCGATGCCGATGGTGTCGGCGACGGTCTGACGCAGCCCGTAGCGTGCGGGGATCTCGAAGTCGGGGCGGATCGCCTCCTGCATGCCCACGCTGATGGAGGTGAGCACCACGTCCGCGCCGTCGAGGGCGGGAGCGCGCTCAGCGTGCGCGCTTGGCGTACAGGGCGTGCCGCTGGCTGCCGCGACCCGCAGAGCGAGCCGCTCGGCCACCGCGAGCCGCCGCGGCGCCGGGTCATAGAGAGCGAGCTGGTAGGCACCGATGCCATCGAGTGCGGAGAGATCCATCAGTTCGCGGTAGCACCGCGCGCTGCCCGCCCCGACCACGGCGACCTTGAAGGCCATTCCAGGAGCCTAGAGAAAGAATGCTCTCTACAGCAAGGGCGAACGCCTATAATCAGGTACTTCTCCGCAGATAACCGTAAGCGACGCTAACCCCGCTGACGCTCGTACTGATGTTTGATGGCGCCAGGTTAGGGCTGCTGCCGCGCGCTCCGGGCCTGCGCCTGGGCGCGTTCGCGCAGGATGGCGAGCACCTGCGGGTCGAGCTTGCCGGGGACCAGGCGCTCCTCCAGGTTCTCGATCCCTGCCCACTGGTTCAGCGCGGCCTCCAGGCCGGCGCTGGCCGGGTCGTGACCGAGGAGGGCGAGCGCCGCAGCGACCTCGCCCGCAAGCCCGCCCCCGCCCTCGGCCCCGGCGGCAGGCTCCAGGGGGAGGAGGCTCGCCGAGTCGGGCTTGCCGAAGTACAGCTCGTGCAGGCCGAGCAGCCGCGCCAGCTCGGTGACCGGGTCCGGGTGGTCGTCGACGCGCAGGTCCAGGGCCAGGTCGAGGCGGCCGCCGTAGCCCGCGCCGGCACGCCACACTCGCACGGCGGCAGACTCGCGGCCTCGCCGGTCGCCGCCGGCCTGGTCGCCAGCCTGGAGCGCCGCCAGCAGCCGCAGCCCGAAGCCCTCCTCCCCGGAGCCGGTAGTGCCATGCCAGGCAGCGACCATCGCCTGCACCACCTCGGGTCCAGCCAGGATGTTGCCCTGCACCGCAATCCCCTCAGCGGCATGGCCGCCCGCCCAGTGGAGGCAGCCGTCGCCGGTGAAGGTGGCCGCGCGCCCGGCCGCGTCGACCACGCCAAGCTGGCGGTCGGCCCGTCCGGGATCGGCGCCGGTGAGGCGGGCCATCGCTACCTCGGCGCTGGCCCCGGCGGCGAGTAGCGCGAGGCCGTCTGGGCCGTAGGTGAGGTTGGCGTTTGCCTGCGTGGCGATCGCGCCGGTGCCGGCACGACCCCACGGCACCACCGCACCAACCGCGAGGAACTTCGAGGCGACCGCGACCCCCCAGCTCTGGCTCGCCGGGTCATGGGCGACGATCGAGAAGGTCATGAGACCGCGGGTGACGAGGGGCTAGAGTTGGCTGTCGCTACGGCGCAGCAGCCGCTGGACGGCCACGGTGAGGAACTGCCCAGCGAGGACGCTGGCGAGCAGGACGGCGGTGAACAAGGCAGCGTGAAGCATGGGATCTCCGCGAGGGCTACGACGTTTTGGGAGCCGCAGCACCATATCGTCAACGAGGCCGCAGGTCGATACCGGTGTCCCAAACCGTCCTGAATCAAGCGTCTTCGCGGTAATTCCGCTGCATGATAATCCCGTAGTGGACGTCTTTTGCTATGCTAAGCCCATGATCACGAGTGGACCGGCGCAGGCGCATCCGGCGGCGACGACACCGGATCTTCTTCTGCTGCTGTCGCAGGCCAGCCACGTGCTGACCACCGAGCTGACGGCAGGGCTCGCCGAACTCGGCCTCTCGCCGCGCGCCTTCTGTGTCCTCTCCAAGGCGCTGCCGGGCAACCTCACCCAGCGGCAACTCGCCAACCTGTGCGACCTCGACAAGACCACCATGGTCGTCACGGTCGATGAGCTCGAACGGGCCGGGCTCGCCGCGCGCCACCCGTCGAGCAACGACCGCCGAGCCCGGATCATCTCGGTCACCCCCGAGGGTGAGCAGCTCGTCGCGGAGGCACAGTGCATCGTCGCCCGCATCTACGGCGACGTGCTCGCGGCGCTCCCGCCTGGCGAGTGTGAGGCCTTCGTCAATGGGCTCACGCGGCTTGCCTGCGTCGGCGGGCGGCTCTCCACTCCGGTGCCGTGCGACCGGCCGCCCCGGCGGCGGCCGCTGCGGGGCACCGTCGCCGGGCCACCGTAAGGTCTAGTTAGACCACCGTAGTAGTTCCGTAATAAATAATCTGGAACAAGATCATCTGGTAAGGTCGCTTCTGGTGTTCGACAACCAGGAGGCGACTGTTGACCCAGACCACCCGGACCGGTCCCACAACCCTCCCCGCGACCGACCCGCCGACCCGCGACTCCCGCTGGCTGGCGCTGGTCGTGCTCTGCGCGGGGATGCTGATGATCGTCCTCGACCAGACCATCGTGAACGTTGCGCTGCCATCCATCCAAAGCGACCTCGGCTTCTCCCAGTCCAGCCTCGCCTGGGTGGTCAACGCCTACCTGATCGCCTTCGGCGGCCTGCTGCTGCTGGCCGGACGTCTCGGCGATCTGATCGGCCGCAAGCGCATCTTCCTCACCGGGCTGGCCGCCTTCACCGTGGCCTCGGTGCTGTGCGGGCTGGCCGGGAGCCAGGAGCTGCTGGTCGTCGCACGCTTCGTCCAGGGCGTCGGCGGCGCCATGACCTCCGCGGTGATCCTTGGCATGATCGTGACGATGTTCCCGGAGCCGCAGGAGCAGGCGAAGGCGATCGGCGTCTACAGCTTCGTCGCCGCAGGCGGCGCCTCGATCGGCCTGCTCCTCGGCGGTATCCTCACCCAGTCCCTCAACTGGCACTGGATCTTCTTCGTCAACGTACCTGTGGGGATCGCGGCGGCACTGCTGGCAACGCGCCTGCTCGACGCCGACCGGGGCATCGGGCTCGGCGCGGGCGCCGACATCGCGGGCGCCGCCCTCATCACCGCCGCGCTGATGCTCGGCGTCTACACCATCGTCGGTGTGGTTGACCACGGTTGGGGCTCCGCCCACACGCTCGGCTTCGGCGCCGTCGCTGTCGCCTTGTTCGCCGGCTTCATCATGCGCCAGGCGCGAGCGAGCAACCCGCTGATGCCGCTGCACATGTTCCGGTCGCGCAACCTCGCGGGCGCCAACCTCGCCCAGGCGCTGACAGTGGCCGGAATGTTCGGGATGTTCTTCCTCGGCTCGCTGTACATGGAGCGGACACTCGGCTACGGCCCCCTCAAGCTCGGGCTCGCCTTCCTGCCGGTCGCGCTGGCGATCGGAGCGCTGTCGCTTGGCCTCTCCGCCCGGCTGATCACCCGCTTCGGCGCGCGCACCGTGGTGCTGCCGGGCCTCGCGCTGATCGTGGCGGGGCTGGCGCTGCTCACTCGCGCGCCGGTGGACGCCTGGTACGGCACCGCCTTGCTGCCGGGCATGCTGCTGCTCGGCGTCGGCCTCGGCGTGGTGTTCCCAGCGCTGATGACGCTGGCCATGTCGGGCGCGACAGCCAGCGACGCAGGTCTGGCCTCCGGCCTGGTCAACACCAGCTTGCAGGTCGGCGGCGCGCTCGGCCTAGCAGTCCTGGCCACGCTGGCCACCTCCCGCACCAACCACCTGCTCGCCAGTGGGCAGAGCCCCGCGTCGGCGCTGACCGGCGGCTACCACCTCACGGTCGCCATCGGCGTCGCCCTGGTCGCCGCCGCCCTCGTCGTGGCCACCACAGTGCTGCGCCCGCAGCCGCAGGCCGAGTCCGTGGCACAGGTCCGAGAGGAGGCCGAGGTCGAGGCCCCGCCCGCCAGTAGGGTCCAGCTACCCGGACCCGGACGTGGAGGCGGCGGCGCCGGTGGCGGTAGCGGCGGGCTGGCGTAGCGGGGGCGCGTCGAGTGGGCAGTTGGTCGCCGGCCCGCCGGGGTGGCAGGCGGCGTCTGCCGCTGCGGCGGCCGCTGGGGCGGGGTTGCGGATGGTCGCCCAGGCCAGCAGGCCGCCGGCCGCGACCAGGGAGGCCGCCAGCCACATAGCCATGCGGAAGCCTGCGGCGAAGGCGCCCGGGTCGAGGGCGGCGGCGCCCGAGATCCCCGCGGCGGCGGGCAGGATCGCGACCGCGACCAGGCCGGCGGTGCGGGCGACGTCGTTGTTGACCGCGGAGGCGACGCCGGCGTGCTCGTCGCTGACCGCAGCGAGCACGGTGGAGGTGAGCGGCGCGATGGTGAGCGACATGCCGAGCGCGAACACCAGCACCCCTGGCAGCGTGCCGCTCCAGTAGGTGCTGCCCGGAACGACCCGGACCAGCAGCGCGAGCCCAGCGGCGGCAAGCAGCGGCCCGGCGGTCATCGGCAGGCGCGGGCCGATCCGCTGCGCCAGCCTGCCCGCCCGCGCGGACAGCAGCAACAGCACGATGGTCATCGGCACCAGCGCGGTGCCCGCCTGCAGCGGTGTCAGGCCCACCACCCGCTGCAGCTGGATCGGCAGCAGGAACAGGGCGCCGCCAAGCGCCCCGTAGATGATGAAGGTGATCAGGTTGGTGGCGGAGAACTGGCGCGAACCGAAGATCTGCAGGGGCAGCATCGGATGCGGGCTGCGCCGCTCGACCAGCAGGAACGCCGTCAGCGCGAGGACGCCGCCGAAGCCGGCCAACAACACCACCGGGGCGGTCCAGCCGGCGTCCTGCCCGTCGGTAAGGGCGTAGATGACCCCGGCCAGGCCGAGCGCTGCCAGCGCCGCACCGGTGAAGTCCAGCCCGGGAGCGGCTTGCTGGTCGCGGCTCTCGGGCACGTGGCGGATCGCGGCCCACAGCGCGGCGGCGGTGAACGGCAGGTTGAGCAGGAAGATCCAGCGCCAGGAGGCCTCCATGGTGAGGAACCCCCCGAGCACCGGACCGATCGCGGTGGTGACCCCGCCGAGCCCGGACCAGGCGCCGATCGCCGCAGCGCGGTCGTCGGGATGGAACACCGCCTCGATGATCGCCAGGCTGCCGGGGGTGAGCAGCGCCGCGCCGACGCCTTGCAGCGCCCGCGCGGCCACCAGCGCCTGAACGTTGGGGGCGACTCCGCACAGCAGCGACGCGGCCGCGAACCAGACGATGCCGGTCACGAACATGCGGCGCCGCCCGTAATGGTCGCCGAGCGAGCCGCCGAGCAGCAGCAGCCCGGACAGCGTCAGGGTGTAGGCGTTGATGGTCCATTGCAGCCCGGAGAGCCCGGCGCCGAAGTCCCTGCCGATGGTCGGCAGCGCCACGTTGACCACGGTCGCGTCCAGCATCACCAGCCCCGACCCGAGCACGCAGGCGAGCAGGACCCACCGCCCCGCCGTCGACCGCAGACGGACCGCTCCAGCCGTTCCGGAGACCGCCATCACGCCCTCCCCATCGCCGTTCTTGCCGGCGGATTTGCTCGCTTCGATGCTCCCCCCGACAGTAGCGCGTCATGGCAACAGGCCGACACCCCGCCGCTGTGCGTTGGTAGAGTACGGTTCGGGGGGATTAGAGGAGGTCAGGGTGAGCGGCGCGTACCGGCGGGGCCTGCGGCGGGTTGCCGGCGACATCCGCAGTGGCCGCCACATCGAGGGCTATTCGCTCGGCCTGGTCGCGGTCGGGCTTACCGTCTTCAACCTGGTCGAGCCGTCGAGCAAGGTGACCAACAGCATCGTGCTGGCCTGCCTCGCGTTCCTGATCTTCTGGACGACTGGCGAGGGCCGTGCCGGGAACGCTGCCGGTGGCGCGCAGGCGTCGCTCCACACGGTGCTGCGCGACCGCGACAGCTTCGGCACCTTCGACCAGCTGCTTGCCAGCGCCTCGGAGCTGTGCTTCTACGCCCCGACCGGGGTGAACGTGCTGCTGCGACACGCCTCCGACATCAAGGGCTGGGTGGCCGCAGGCGGTCGCGCCCGCATCGTGGTGCAGGACCCAAAAAGCGAGATGGTGGACGCGGTCCGCGAGCAGCTCGACACCGACACCGATTTCGATTCGAGCCTGCACGCCGTCCTGCAGACCTTGTCGCGGATCACCTCTGCCGAAGGCATCAAGCTGCGGCTGCTGCGCTTCAGCCCCGGGTTCAGCCTGGTGATCCTCAACCCGCAGAGCAAGACCGGCCGCCTGATCGTCGAGTTCCACGGCTTCCGGGACGAGAACATTGCCGACCGGATGCACATCGAGATCCCCCGCGCCGCCTCCCCACACTGGTTCGGCTACTGGTCCAGCCGCTTCGATGCCATCTGGAACGCCGCCCGCGAGCCCGACGCCGCCGACGCCGGCGAGACCGTGAAGGCGACCACCGACGCTACCGGCGCCTAACCTGAGCGGCCACTGAGCGGAGCCGGAGTCGCACCGAGTCGGTAGCCTTGCTGGCGGAAGCGACGGCGACGCAGACGGCAGGAGGCCCCGGATGGCTGAGATCAACCCCTTCCGTATCGAGATCCCCGAGGCCGACCTGGAGGATCTACGTGCACGGCTGGCCCGGACCCGCTGGCCGGACGAGCTGCCCGGGGTGGGCTGGAGCTACGGGGCGCCGCTCGGCTATGTGATGGAGCTGGCCACATATTGGCGCACCAGCTACGACTGGCGCCGGCACGAGGCGGCAGAGCTCGCCGGACTGACCGATGCCGAGCAGGCACGGCTGCAGAAGGCCGCGCGCTTCCGGGCCGAAGGGCTCGGCTACGGGATGATCCAGGGGAGCCGGCCGCAGACGCTGGCCTACGGACTCGCCGATTCGCCGGTCGGGCAGCTGGCCTGGATCGTGGAGAAGTTCAAGGAGTGGACGGACTCCAAGGAGCTGCCCGAGGATGCCGTCGACCGTGACCAGCTGCTCACCAACGTGACGCTGTACTGGCTGACCAACACCGCCGGGTCCTCGGCGCGGATCTACTACGAGACCGCGCACTCCGGCGTTGGCTGGGGCACGCCGCCGGAGCCGTCGACGGTGCCGACCGGGGTGGCGATCTTCCCGCAGGAGATCGACGCGCCGATCCGTCGTTTTGCCGAGCGCTTCAACCACATCGTGCACTGGTCTGAGTTCGACCGTGGCGGGCATTTCGCCGCCATGGAAGAGCCTGACCTGCTGGTCGGCGACGTCCGCGCCTTCTTCCGCAGCCTGCGCTGATGGGCTCGAGGACGGGGACCGGCGCGGCCGAGGTGCTCGGGCAGCGTGCGCTCAATCGCGCGCTGCTGGAGCGGCAGCTGCTGCTGCGCCGCCACCAGCTGCCCGCCGCCGCGGCGATCGAGCAGCTGGTCGGCATGCAGGCACAGGTGCCGGGCGACCCCTACGTCGGTCTGTGGAGCAGGCTGCAGGACTGGAACCCGGAGGAGCTGTCCGCGCTGCTCACCGGACGGCAGGCGGTGCGAGGGCCGCTGATGCGCACCACCCTGCACCTGGTGACCGCCCGGGACTACCTGATGCTGCGGCCGCTCGTCCAACCGGTCCTGGAGCGGGGTCTGTTCAGCGGCAGTCCCTTCGGGCGGGGGGTCACGGGCTTGGACGTGGAGGAGGTGCTGGCGGCGGGGCGGGCACTGCTGGAGGAGCAGCCGCGCACCACCTCGGCGCTCGGCAAGCTGCTCGCTGCGCGGTGGCCCGACCGCGATCCCCTTGACCTGGCCCATACCGTCCGCTACCTGCTGCCGCTGGTGCAGCTGCCACCTGGACCACGATTGAGGCCTGGCTCGGCCAGCCAGTCGCCGCCGACCCGTCGCCTGGGGGCATGGTGCTGCGCTACCTGGCCGCGTTCGGGCCCGCCACCGTCAACGACGTGCAGGCGTGGTGCTGGCTGACACGACTCCGCGAGGTGGTGGACCGGCTCCGGCCGCAACTGCGCAGCTTCCGCGACGAGGCGGGCAAGGAGCTGTTCGACCTGCCTGACGCACCACGGCCCGACCCGGACACGCCCGCGCCGCCCCGATTCCTGCCCCAGTTCGACAACCTGATCCTGTCCCACGCCGACCGCACCCGCGTGATCACCGACGAGCACCTCAAGCTGGGCATCACCAGGGAGGCCAAGGGCACCTTCCTGGTCGACGGGTTCGTCGCCGGCACCTGGCGGCTCACCCGGGACCGCGACCGCGACGCCGCCGCTGTGACGGTCAGCCCCTTCACCCCCCAGACCAGCGAGGCCACCGCCGCCATCGGGGAGGAGGGCGCCCGGCTGCTGGCCTTTGCAACGCCCGACGCCGCCAGCCACGACGTCCAGTTCAGCCTGAACCCGCCGCCGGCTCCACCT
>WNGQ01000518.1_pt1 | contig 41021 bp, 36 predicted proteins | sample 5407661 | NCBI WGS metagenome assembly WNGQ01 (sample SAMN13153382, study PRJNA577476) | soil metagenome | isolation source: 60 cm soil or saprolite under Garry oak tree replicate 2 | place: USA:California | collected 2016-06-15 | reverse complement strand
GGTGGATCTCGTCGCAGAAGAGAATCGTGCCCTGCCCCTGATACTTGAGCCGCTCTTCCGCTTCCTTGATGATTTCGCGCACCCGCCCGACGCCCTCGGTCACGGCGGAAAACGGCTCGAAGTGCCGGTCGGTGTAGTTTGCGATGATCCTCGCGAGGGTGGTCTTGCCGGATCCGGGCGGTCCCCAGAAAATGCACGACCCGACGTCGCCGCGGCGGATGAGATCGCCGAGCGCCTTTCCCGGGCCGAGCAGGTGCTCTTGGCCCAGGAACTGCTCGAGCGTCTTCGGCCGCATTCTGGCCGCTAACGGCTCTGGTGAGCCTTGAAATAACGTCGGCTCGGTCACGACACTCGATCCATCAACGTCTTCGTCACGAAGAATACCGCCGCTCCCGCGAAGAATGCAGCCGGAAGCTTCCATCCCCTCTTGCCCTGGAACTCCGGCACGAGGTTCGACGCCGCAACATAGATCGTCACGCCGGCCGATAGCGCCAGGCCATGTTGGACGAGAAAGCCCATCTGCTCGGTAAGCACGACGCCGAGCAGTGTTGCGACGCCGAGCAGCGCCGCCGCGCCCACCGCCCGTCCACCGGTGCGCCCACCCGCCAACATCAGGCTGGAGATCGTGACGCCTTCCGGGAGCTTGTGCAGGAAGATCGCCACGAACACCATGATACCGAGCTCGGCGCGCACCAGGAACGCGCTCGCGATCGCGACCCCGTCGAAGAACGTGTGGAGCAAGAGTCCTACCAGCGCCGATGTCCCAGCGATCGAGCTGACCGGATGCGTTTCTTCGCCGAAATGGAAATGCGGCGTCACCGTGTGTTGGGTGAGGTGCACCGCCAGATATCCGAGCAACACCAGCGCGGGCGCGGCAGCCCCGCTGCGGGATAGCGCGGCCGGCAACAGCTCCACGATCGCGACGGACAGCATGAAGCCCGCGCCGAAGGCGACAAGCAGCTCGATGACGCGCAGCTCGCGGACGGCGCGACGGGTGACGGCCAGCCCGCCGAGGACGTTCCCGGCGGCGGCCACCAGCGCATAGAGCAGTGCCTTAGACACGCGAGAGAAGGTACTCTTTCGTATTGCGCTGCGGGTCTTCCAGGACTTCCTCGAGCAGCCGCGCGAGCGTCTCACCAACATCGGGACCGGGCCGTACGCCGGCAGCAATCAGCTCATCACCCTTCACCGCCAGGTCCTTGAGCTCGAGCGGCGGTTTTTTGGCGCGAATCGCGGCAACCGCCTTCGGCAGCGCGGAGACGGGAGGCAGCAGAGTCAATAAATCATCCGCATGCTCGCCAACCGTCGACAGCCAGCGGCGAATGGCCGCGGCATCCTTCGCATCCGGATATCGATCCCGCCACGTGCCGATCGCTCGTCCCCGCTCGATGTCCCTGTTGGCACACTTCAGGCGCGTGAGGAGCGACGCGGGATCTTTAGCCAGGAACGCAGTGACGAGCACCGGATCTCGAGGCAGCTTGTCCACTGTGCCCAGCGGTCTTGAGTCCTTTGAACCATTCATCCCGCACCCGCTCCGCGGAGAGCTGACCAAGCCCCTGCGCGTTGGCCTTGGCGGCCTCGAGCGTACGGGCGTGGATCCGAAACTCGAATCGCGCGCTGAACCGCAGGGCGCGCAGAATCCGCAAATAGTCCTCCTGAAACCGCCAGTTGGCATCGCCGACAGAGCGAATCAGCTTCTTGTCGAGATCCTGCTCCCCCTGAAATGGATCGCGCCACTCGTGCCGGATCGGATGATACGCGATCGCGTTGATCGTAAAATCGCGCCGCGCCAGGTCGTCCATCAGCGACACGCCGAACTCGACAACGGCGTGCCGGCCGTCGGTGTGAATGTCCTTGCGAAAGGTCGTGACCTCGTGCGGCTGATTGGTGCTGTCCAGCACCGCGACCGTGCCATGTTCGATGCCCACCGGGACCGTGCGCTTGAAGATCTTCTGCACCTCGGCCGGTGGTGCGGCGGTGGTGAGATCGAAGTCGTGATTCTCGAGGCCGAGGAGATTGTCGCGGATCGCGCCGCCCACACACCACGTCTCGAAGCCCGCGTCTTCGAGCCGCTTGGCGATTTTCAACACCTCATTGGGAATTGGGAGCTGCGCGGGAAAACTCATCCGCAGAGTACTGACCCCCCATTGACGTTGAGAATCTCACCGGTGATGTGTCGCGCGAGACGGGAACAGAGGAAGACAATCGGGCCGGCAACGTCGTCGGCACTCGCGACGCGTCGCAGCGGAATCGTCTGCTCGATCTGTGCGCGACCGCCGCCCGCGTATGGTTTCGCCGACATCTCCGTGTCCACCCATCCGGGAGCGACGCAGTTCACCGTGATCTTGGGGGCAAGCTCCACCGCGAGCGATTTCGTAATCGAGATGACCGCCCCTTTGGTCGCCGCGTAATCGGCGTGAAACGCCTCGCCGCGCTGACCCGCAGTGGAGGCCACGAGCACGATGGTGCTCCCCTCCGACAGGTGTGGAATCGCGGCCCGGCAGACGTAGATCACGGCGTCGAGGTTCGCACGCCGCGTGGACTCCCACTGCTCGTCCGTCATCTTGGCAACGGGCACGTCATCGGGAGGCCACACGCCGTGATTGACGACGAGAAGATCGAGCCCACCCAGCGCGCGGAGCGCTTCCGCCACAGCCTTGGCGGCGCCGGTGGCCGTGCCGAGATCGCCGCGCACCGCAGCGGTGATATGGGACTCCGCGGCCGGTTTGCGCGTGCGGTAGCCGACGGCGACTTTCGCACCCGCCCGCGCGAGCAACACCGCCGTCGCGCGCCCGATGCCCCTGCTGCCACCCGTCACGAACGCGCGCTTTCCGGCGAGGTCGATCATCCCTTGAGCCGGTCCTCCACCAGATCGCAAATCACGTGCTGAATGGCGAGGTGCAGCTCCTGAATCCGCGCCGTGTCGGTGGCGGGCACAATCAGCGCAACATCGGCGAGGTCTTTCACCTGTCCTCCGGTTTTTCCCAACAGCGCCACCACTCCCACACCCCGAGCCTTGGCGGACTGTGCCGCGCGGATCACATTGGGACTTTCGCCCGACGTCGAGTGCAGCACGAGCAGATCGCCCGGCTCGGCCAGCGCGTCGACCTGGCGCGCGAACACCTCGTCGAAGCCCATGTCATTGGCGCATGCCGTCAGTAAGGAGGTGTCCGTGGTCAATGCGACCGCGCGCATCGCCGGCCGGTTGGTCTGATAGCGGACGACATACTCGGTCGCGATGTGCTGCGCGTCCGCGGCACTGCCGCCATTGCCGGCAAAGAAGAGCGTACCGCCACCACGTAACGTCGTCTCGTACCGTTCCGCGATCGCCGCGATCGCATCCGCCTGCTCTGCGGCGACACGGCCGGCGAGTGCTGCCAGGCCATCGAGCGCCTCGCGAATTTTCCCGACGCTCACCGCACAGCCTCGACGAACGCCTCCAGCTGGTGACCTCCATCGTCCCTGGCGCCCGGCTCCTGCTCCAGCACCGTGCCGATCACAACGAAATCAGCGCCAGCCCGGCGCGCGGCGCGCGCCTGCGCCGGCGTGCGAATCCCGCCACCGACGAACAGGGGCCGCTGGGGCACCGCCGCGCGGCAGGCCCGAATGATCTCGGTCGAGACGGGCCGGTCGGCGCCGCTGCCCGCGTCGAGGTAGATCGCCTGCATGCCGATCAAGCTGGCCGCGGTCGCGTGCGCGGCGGCGAGCTCGGGCTTGTCCGCGGGGAGCGGACGCGTCTGACTCACGGACTCCACGCTCGTCACGCGGCCGCCGTCGATCAGGATGTACGCCGTGGACAATGTCGGGACAGGATGTTGCCGCAGAAACGGCACGGCGCGGACGTGCTCCTCGATCAGGTACTGGGGATTGCGCCCGGAGACGAGCGACAGAAACAGCACGAGATCGACCTGATCCGTGAGCTGCATCGCGGAGCCCGGAAACAGCGCGACGGGCACACCGGGCGCGCTGTCCCGCAACGCGCGGGCGACTTCGTGCGTCTGCGCAGCGCCGTCGAACGACGAGCCGATAAGGAAACCGCGCACGCCCGCCGCTTTCGCCGCCCGGCCGATGCGCGCGGCCGCCGCGCCGTCGGTCCGGACGGGATCCACGAGGACGAGCAATCCCTGACCATCAAGTCTCATGGATGGATTCCTCCTCCGCCTGGGCTTCGAATGCGTACGTCGCGAACGCGTCGGCCGCGAGCAGGTCGAGCGCCAGCTCACGACCGCCTCCTCCCTTTCCCGCGGATCGGGCGGCAACCCTGGCCAGCAACTCATCGCCGAGCTGTGCCAGATGGGCGGGCAGGCGGAGCGGTGTAGCGTGGACTGCGTCACGCAATCGCTGCCGCAGCGCGTCCGGCGGCGCCGGCCGGCGCGCATCGAGCCAGGCCAGGGTCTGCTCCCGCGTCATCGCGCGAAATCTCGCACGATCTCGGCCGTGCGGGCCCGCGCCTCGCCGAGCTTGCCGGGATCGCCCACGCCGGCCGACGCGAAATGCGGGCGGCCCCCACCCTTGCCCCCGGTCGTGGCGGCGATCGCATTCGCGATGTCGCCGGCCTTGATGCCTTTGGACACCAGATCATCCGTGACGGCCACGTGGATCCCCGCCCGCTGCCCTTTCGTGAACAGCACGGAGATAGCGCCTTTGTGCTGCGCGCGGAAGCCGTCCATGAGAACCGCGATCTGATTGCGATCCTCGAGATCGGATTCCGAAATGTGCAATTCGACGTCACCGATTCGCTCGACCCTTCCCTGGTCCCCCGTCCCCCGTCCCCTCAATAACTCATCGATGCGCTTCTCGAGCTTGCGGTTTTCCTCGAGCATCGCTTCGACGCGCCGGGCCAGGTGCTCGGGCTGTGTCTTCAGTAATCCCGCCGCTTCCGCAAGCCGCTGCTGCAGCTCCAGGGCGTAACGGTAGGCCGCCGGCCCCGTGAGCGCCTCAATCCGACGCACACCAGCCGCCGCTCCCGTTTCATGCGTGAAGCGAAAGAGCGCGATCTGTCCGGTCGCGGCGACATGCGTGCCGCCGCACAGCTCGAGCGACACACCGGGCACATCCACCACGCGCACGACCTCGCCGTACTTCTCGCCGAACAGCGCCATGGCTCCCGCGGCGACGGCGTCCTTATAGGCCATCTGCCGGGTCTCGATGGGCAGGTTTTCCCAGACGTGGGTATTCACCTCGGCCTCGATCGCCGCCAGCTGATCCCCCTTGATGGGACCGTGATGACTGAAGTCGAACCGTAGCCGCTCGGGCGCGACGACCGATCCGGCCTGGCGCACGTGCGTGCCGAGGATTTTGCGCAACGCCGCGTGCACGAGGTGGGTCGCGGTGTGATTGCGCTCGATGTTGCGCCGCCGCGTTTCATTGACCTGGGCAATGGCCACCGTCGGCTCGAACGGCTCGCCGAACGTACCGACGACCGCGCTCTTACCATCTACTTTCTCGACATCTTCGACCGTGAGCTCCCATCCGTCGCCTTTCACCACACCCGTGTCACTGACCTGACCGCCGGATTCGGCGTAGAATGGATTCTCCTCGAGAATCAGCTCGAGTTGATCACCGGTTTGGCGAAAGGCAATTGGCTCGGTCTCGGCTTTGGTTGCCTCGTATCCAATCCATTTCTGCCGACCCTTTGCCTTAACGTTCACCCATCCACCCAACTTGCCGACGACGCGCTGTACCTTCCCAACTTTTCGCGCAGCTCGTGAGCGATGTCTTTGCTGCCCGAGCGCCTGCTCAAAACCCTCGACGTCAACCGTATGCCCATGTTCCGCAGCGATCATTTGCGTGAGATCGAGCGGAAAGCCATACGTGTCGTAGAGTTTGAAGGCGTCTTCACCGGAGATGACCGGCTGATGCCGCAGCTCCTCCATCCGAATGAGGCCACCCTCGATCGTCTCGAGAAACCGCTCCTCTTCCGCGCGCGTCACGCGCTCGATGTGCGGCTCCTTCGAGACGAGCTCGGGATAGACGTCGCCCATCACCGTGCTCACCGCGCGGGTCAGCGGTGCGAGAGTCGGCTCGCGGCGCCCCAGCAGCCAGGCGTGGCGTACCGCGCGGCGGAGGATGCGCCGCAACACGTAACCGCGACCCTCGTTGGACGGATAGACGCCGTCGGCCAGAAGGAAGGTGACGGCGCGGGCGTGGTCGGCCAGCACCCGGTAGGGCGCGCCCGCGGGACCGCGGTCGTATGGCCGGCCGACGACCTCGACCGCCTGCGAGATGATGGACTGAAAGAGGTCAGTGTCGAAATTCGAGGCGACATCCTGCATGACCGCAGAGATCCGCTCCAGGCCGGCACCGGTGTCTACGGACGGAGCAGGGAGCACGGAGCGCCTACCGTCCGGCTGTTGATCGTACTGCATGAAGACGAGGTTCCAGATCTCCAGGAGCTGTCCCGCTTCACTGATGCGCAGGAACTCTTCGAGGCTCAGGTCGCTGCTCCGTGCTCCCCGCTCCGTGCTCCGGATGTCGACCAGGATCTCCGAACAGGGACCGCACGGTCCCGTATCGCCCATCTGCCAGAAGTTGTCCTTGTCGCCCAGGCCAAAGATGCGGCTGTCAGCGATCCCCGTGACCTGGCGCCAGAGCTGGCGCGCTTCATCGTCTGAATGGTGCACTGTCACATACAGGCGGTCCGGATCGATGCCGAGCCACTGGCTGCTCGTCACCCATTCCCAGGCGTATTCGATCGCTTCCTTCTTGAAGTAGTCGCCGAACGAGAAGTTGCCGAGCATCTCGAAGAACGTGTGATGACGGGCGGTGTGGCCGACCTGCTCCAGGTCGTTGTGCTTGCCACCCGCCCGGACGCACTTCTGGCAGGTGACAGCACGCGAATAGTCACGTCGCTCCAGACCCTGAAACACGCGCTTGAATTGCACCATGCCGGCATTGGTGAACAGCAGCGTGGGGTCATCCGAGGGGACCAGGCTCGAGCTGGGGACTTCCTGGTGCGAGCGGGCCTTGAAGAAGTCAAGGAATCTGCGGCGAATATCGGCGGACTTCATCCCAAAAATATAGCGTGCCAAGCGGTGCAACTGAAAGGAAGGATTTGAGTTAAGGGCCCTTCAGGAGGCCAGCTCCTCCACCACCTCTCGCACTCCCGCACCCCCAAACCCCCGCCTCACCAAAAAAGCCACCAGCCTCCGCTTCCTCACGGCGGGCGGAAGACCCGCGAGCTGCTTGGCCCGTTTCGCGGCGAGCGCGCGCACGGCCAACGCCGGATCGACGCCTTCGGACGCAAGCGCGCCGCGCACCGCCTCCTCCGCCACGCGACGAGCCACGCCCTGGGCGAGCAGGTCCCCGATGAGCCGCGCGGGACCGCGTCCCCGGTGCGCCTTCGTGGCCGCGTAGTCGCGGGCGAACTGGGTATCGTCGAGCAGGCCAGCCGCGCTCAGCCGATCGAGCGCCCCATCGACGGCCGCCGCGGGATGCTGCTTCTGCAGCAAGCGGCGTCGCAAATCGAAGCGCGCATGCGCCCGGCGCGCCAGCGCGCGCAACGCGGCGCGATGCGCCGCCTCGAGATCGGCGAGCTCCTGCAGGCGCGCGAACACGAGCGGATCGATCGCGCGACCGACGACGAGATCGAGTCCCACGAGCGATTCGACCGGGAGGGACGCGAAACGCCCCCGATCCACCTCGACCAGCCTATAGTCTGGCCGGCGTGGATCGGGGGCGAGTCCGGTGAGAATCACTCTTCGCTCGAGGGCGTATCCTCGTCGGCACCTGGGGGACCACCCGTCTCCACGCTATGAACGCCGAGGTGCTCCTTCACGCGTGCCTCGACTTCGGCCGACATCTCGGGGTGGTCCTTCAGATACAACTTCGCGTTTTCACGCCCTTGTCCGATTCGCTCCTTGCCGTACGAGTACCACGCGCCTGACTTCTCGATGATGCCGGCCTCCGCCGCGATGTCCACCAGCAACGACTCGTGGCTGATGCCTTCGTCGAACATGATGTCGAACTCCGCCTGGCGGAACGGCGGCGCCACCTTGTTCTTGACCACCTTCACGCGCACGTGGTTGCCGATGACCACCTCGCGCTCCTTCACCGGCCCGATGCGCCGCATGTCGAGCCGCACCGAGGCGTAAAACTTCAGGGCCCGGCCGCCGCTCGTCGTCTCGGGATTTCCGAACATGATCCCGATCTTCTCGCGCAGCTGATTGATGAAGATCACGGACGTGCGGGAGCGGTTGATCGCGCCCGCCAGCTTCCGGAGCGCCTGGCTCATGAGCCGAGCCTGCAGCCCCGGCAGCGAGTCGCCCATCTCCCCTTCGATTTCCATCTTGGGCACGAGGGCCGCGACGGAATCGATCACTACCACATCCACCGCCCCCGAGCGCACCAGGATCTCGCAGATCTCGAGCCCCTGCTCACCCGTGTCGGGCTGGGAGACCAGCAGATCCTCGATATCGACGCCCAGCTTCTTGGCGTACTCGACATCGAGGGCATGCTCGGCATCGATGTAGGCGGCGGCACCGCCCTCGCGTTGCGCGTGCGCGACGACGTGGAGTGCGAGGGTCGTTTTGCCGCTCGACTCGGGGCCGAAGATCTCCGTCACCCGGCCGCGCGGAATGCCGCCGATCCCGATCGCCGCGTCGAGATTGATCGCGCCCGTCGATATCCCGGCAATGCGCACCTGCGGGGTGTCGGCGCCCATCCGCATGATGGACCCCTTCCCGCATGTCTTCTCGATCTGGGTGATGGCGAGGTTGAGCGCCTTGCGGCGATCATCGGAGAGTTTGGCCGGCTGGCTCTGTTGCTGTTCTGCCATCTGTGACCTCGACATGGTGGCGAGCCTCCTGGTGTGAGGCCCGAATATATACCGAAACAGCTTTCACCGCCATCCGGGACGGAAGGCGTCCTCCAGATGCTCTAACTTATTGTCAACAATGCCGATACAGTCAAAGCGATACACGTCGCCGCGCTGACCATAGCGGTCCATCCAGACGCGAGCCGCCTTCACGATTTCGCGACGCTTGGCGCCTGTGACGGCCTCGAACGGACTGCCGAAGGCGGTGCCCCGCCGCGTCTTCACTTCGAAGAAGGCAACCAGGTATCCGCGGCGCGCGATCAAGTCCAGCTCGATACGTCCGACGCGAAATCGGTGCGCGACGATCTCCCAGCCGCGGGCCTGCAGGTACCGAATTGCCTGTTCTTCACCGGCTAAACCGCGCTGATGACGAGGATCACTCCACTGATCCGGATCGCTGTGTATGCCGCTCGACACAGCCCGAACTTAACGGGCTTCGCCAGTCCGCAATAACCGCAAATACGCGTGACGGATCATTTCTAACTACTCGAGTTTGCGCTCTCCGGCCCGGTCAGCTCGTCCAATTCCTCGAGGCCCAGCAGCACATCGCGGGGCTTGGATCCGTTGGCTGGACCCAGAATCCCGGCGAGCTCCAATTGATCGATGATGCGCGCGGCCCGCCCGTACCCGATACTCATGCGCCGCTGCAGCAGCGACGTGGATCCGAGCTGATTCTGGATGCAGACCTCGGCGGCCTGGCGGAACAGCGGGTCGCGGTCGCCGGCGTCCCCCTCCCCCGTCCCCCGTCCCTCTTCCCCCTCTTTTTCTGCTTTCTCGAGCGCCGCGACCTGTTCGTCGATCGAGGTTCCGGGTACCGCGGCCGGCGTGGGTGCGTGCTTCTTGTACCACTCCATCAACTTCTCGGTCTCGTCGGTCGAGATAAATGCGCCCTGCACGCGCAGCGGTTCGCTCTTGCCTGGCGGCAGAAACAGCATGTCACCATTGCCGAGCAGCGTTTCCGCGCCGTTCTGATCGAGGATCGTCCGGCTGTCGACCTTGGCCGACACACGGAACGCGATCCGGCAGGGGAAATTTGCCTTGATCAATCCCGTGATCACGTTCACCGACGGACGCTGCGTCGCGAGCATCAAATGAATGCCGATCGCGCGCGCCTTCTGCGCCAGCACCGCGAGCGGCGTCTCGATCTCGCCCTGCACGGTCAGTATCAAGTCCGCAAGCTCGTCGACGATCAGCACGATGTACGGCAAGATGCCGCCGGTGTAGACGGCATCGAACGGCAGCTCTCTCTGAATCCCTGCTTGCGTCGCCAACGTTTCGCGCGGCCCCTTGAGCGGCGCCCTGACTTCGACTTTCTTGTTGAAGTCGGTGATGTTGCGCGCGTGATTCGCGTGCAGCAGACGGTAGCGCCGCTCCATCTCCCACACGGCCCATTTCAAGACGTTGGCTGCCTTGTGATGGCTCGTGACGACCGGCAAACCGAGATGGGGCAGCGCGCTGTACATCGACAACTCGACCATCTTCGGGTCGATCATGAGCAGCTTGAGCTTGTCGGGCCCGTACGCGTAGACCAAGCTTGTGATGATCGCGTTGATACACACCGATTTGCCCGAGCCGGTCGCGCCGGCGATGAGCAGATGCGGCATCTTCGTGAGATCGTCCACGACCTCGTCCCCTTCGAGGTTGCGGCCGAGCACGACGGGAAGCACGCGCGCCGCCCGACGGAACTCCTCGCTGTCGATCAAATCGCGCACGTGGACGAGGCGCGGCGTAGGATTGGGTACCTCGATCCCGATGGCGGCTTTTCCAGGAATCGGCGCGACGATGCGCAGCGACTGGGCACGCATCGCGAGCGCGAGATCGTCGGCCAGTGACGACACGCGTCCCACCTTCACGCCGCGTCCCGGCTCTAGCTCGAACCTCGTGACGACCGGGCCCACGGTTTTGTTGATGATCTGCGCGCCGACGCGGAACGTCTCGAGCGTCGCCACAAGCCGCCGGCCCATGTCTTCGATCTGCGCGGCGTCGGCGTCTTCCACTGCCCCAGGTCCTTCGGTCAGCAGCTCGATGGGCGGGATCAGGAACCCCGGAGGTGGCGGGGGGGCGGGCTTCGGTGGTGGCGTGGGTTTCGGCTTGCGGGCTGGAGGAGCACGGAGCACGGAGCTCGGAGCAGGCTTTACAGGCTCTTCATCGTCTTCGAGGGGCACACGCGCAGGCTTGGTCTTCTCACGCTCCCTGCTCCGTGCTCCCTGCTCCCGCTGTCTCAACAGCGTCAGCGGATGCCAGCCAATCGTCACCACCCCAAGAGCAGATAGAGCGAAGAGGCCAGCCAGCACCGCCCCAGCCGTTCCGATCGCACCCTCCACACCGTTCGCCAGAAAGGCGGGGAACAGACCAACCAGCCGCTCGCTGCGGGTCCAGCTCGTATAGTCGGGTGGGAATACGGGGCCGATCCCGACCGCGATACCGTAGGGAACCAGGAGAATAAGGCCGGCGCCGAGCACCGCCGCGCGACCCCAGGACAGCGCGCCCAGCCGCTCGAACGCGGCGAGCGCCCACCCCACGCCGAGGATCGGCACCACGATCGCGCCAACGCCGAACAGCTGCCACAGCGCGGCGCCCATCGCTCGTCCCCAGCTTCCCGTCAACGACACCGGCAACAACGTCAGGCCCAAGAAGAATCCCACCAGCAGGGCCGCGATACCGACGAGCTCTTGCCGAGCCTTGGGATTCATGCCGCGATGCGTCGGTCCGCGTAAACGGGAACGATCGCGACGCGATCGGGATTGGCGCAAAACTTCACGTCATCGCCGAATCCCGCTTCGCCGAGCTGGCGCGCGGCGTCGCTGGCGCCCAGCGCGTCCTGCCAGCCGCCCTGTTGCGCCGCGAGATCGAGCGAGACCTGGGCGGCGTCATTGAGGGTGAGCTTCTTCGGCGGCACGCCTTTCTTCACCGCCTTGATCAGGCGCCCGGCGGTATAGGCGTCCTCCAGGGCGAACTGCTTCTCGCGGCCCGCGCAGATGATGACGAGATCGCCCCGCTCCACAAACAGATGGCGGGCGCGCTCGGCTACGGCGCTGAAGTTCAGCGCCGCGGCGACCAGCACGGGATCGCCACCCTGCGCGGCGAGCAGGGCCGGCGTGCCGTTGGTGGTAGCGAGAAAGAGCGTCTTGCCGCCAACGGCCTCCTTCGTCATCTCCCGCGGCGAGTTGCCGAGATTAAATCCTTCGATCTTCAGCAACCGGCGCTCCCCCGCGAGCACGATTCCGTTCTTCTCGAGATTGGCCGTGAGCCGCACGACTTCTTCCGAGCTGGCGGCCGGCACAATCGCCTTCGCGCCCGCGGCCAGCGCGGTCACGATCGTGCTGGTGGCACGCAGCACATCAATGACGACAACCGCTCGGCCGGTCAGCTCCCCCGCATTGAGGCCGAGTGGTGTGAAGTACACGTCGATCTTCATGTCGGATCTTTGAGGAGTTGCGGCTCGCGCTCGAGGAATTTCGTATCCACTGTGCCCGCGACAAAGTCCGGGTGGCGCATGACCCGGCCCAGGAACGGAATCGTCGTTGTCACGCCCTCAATGATAAAAGAATCGAGGGCCTGGCGCATGCGGGCGAGCGCCTCGGTGCGCGTGTTGCCGTGCACGATGACCTTGGCGAGCAGGGAATCGTAATAGGGTGGGACGGTGTAGCCGGCGTAGATGTGCGTGTCGACCCGCACGCCCGGACCACCCGGCGGATGGTACGCCGTGATCAGGCCCGGCGACGGCTGAAAATTGCGGCTCGGATCCTCGGCGTTCACTCGACACTCAATCGCGTGGCCGCGGAGCCGGTTGCCGTTCATCACGAATGACAACGGCGCCCCCGCCGCCACCGCGATCTGCTCCTTCACGAGGTCGAAGTTGCTGCACATCTCGGTCACCGGATGCTCGACCTGGATGCGCGTATTCATCTCCATAAAATAGAAAGAGCCGTCGGAGTCGAGCAGAAACTCGATCGTCCCTGCCCCCACGTAGCCGATGGCTTCGGCCAGTTTCACGGCCGCATCGCCGATGTCCTCGCGCAACGTCTGATCCACGGCCGGCGAGGGCGCCTCTTCGACCAGTTTCTGGTGGCGCCGCTGCACCGAGCAGTCGCGCTCGCACAGGTGCATCACCTTGCCGTGCGTGTCGCCCATGATCTGGATCTCGATGTGGCGCGGGCGCGCCAGGTACTTCTCGATGTACACCTCGTCGGAGTTGAAGGCGGCGAGCGCCTCCTGCTTCGCGAGCGTGAACGACTGCGCGAACTGATCGGCATCGTTCGCTACGCGCATTCCTTTCCCACCGCCGCCCGCGGCCGCCTTGATGATGACGGGAAAGCCGATCTTCCCCGCGATCTCCTGGCCGTCCTCCGGCGACTCGACAGGGCCCGGCGAGCCGGGCACCGTCGGCACACCCCGCTCTTTCGCCAGCTTGCGCGCCGTCGCCTTGTCGCCCATTTGGCGGATCTGGTCGGGGCTGGGGCCGATGAATGTGATGTTCGACGCCGCGACCTTTTCGGCAAACTCGGCGTTTTCGGCGAGAAAGCCGTATCCCGGATGGATGGCGTCGGCGCCGGTGATTTCGGCGGCGGCGATGATGCGGGGAATGTTGAGATAGCTGTCGCGGCTGGGGGGGCGGCCGATACAGACGTCGTCGTCGGCGAACCGGACGTGCAGCGACTCCCGGTCCGCTTCCGAGTACACCGCCACCGTCTCGACGCCCAGCTCCTTACACGCGCGGATCACCCGCAGGGCGATCTCCCCGCGGTTGGCGATCAGCACTTTCTTGAACATCAGGGGGTAAGCTCGATCCCGGCCGTGCTTCCTCCGCCCCCGCCAAGACGGTTCCCGGACGAATCCACGCCCGACACCTTGAGCGCAAACTCGCTCGGGTTGGTCGCGTAAAAGATGGCGCTCTCGTAGCTGATCACACCCTGGCTGTACCAGTGGAACAGCGACTGGTCGAAGCTCTGCATCCCATACTGGACGGATCCCTCGGCGATGAGATCGGGAATGTTGAGCTGTTTGGAGAGATCGCGGATGTTGTCGGCCACCGCCGCGGTATTGATCAGCACCTCCGCGGCGGGGACCCGCCCGCGGCCATCCTTGCGCGGCACCAGGCGCAGCGAGACGATCGCCTGCAGCGCGGTGGAGAGCAGGTGCCGGATCTCGTCGTGCTGATGCGGCGGGAAGAACGAGATCACCCGGCTGACCGTCTGGGTGGCGTCCGTGGTGTGCAGCGTCGAGAACACCATGTGCCCCGTGTCGGCCGCCTTGAGCGCCGTGTCCAGGGTCTCCATGTCGCGGATCTCGCCGATCAGGATCAGGTCGGGATCCTGCCGCAGCACGTGCCGCAGCGCCGAGTTGAACGTCAGCGTGTCGTTGCCGACTTCGCGCTGCGAGATGTTGGCGTGCTGGTCCCGATGCAGGAACTCGATCGGGTCCTCGATCGTGATGATGTTCACGCGCCGGTTCGTGTTCACGTGATTGATCATCGCGGCGAGCGCCGTCGACTTGCCCGAGCCGGTGACCCCGGTGACGAGCACGAGACCGCGCGGCTTCAGGGCGATTTCCTCGAGCACGGTCGGCAGATTCAGCTCGCGGATCTGCTTGACTTCGTAGGGGATCGCCCGGAACGCGAACGCCACGGTGCCGCGCTGCTGGTACACGTTGGTCCGGAACCGGCCCACGCCGGGTACGCCGATCGCGAAGTCCGCTTCCTTGTGCTCGGCGAACTCCTTGACCTGCCGGGGCGTCATGATCTGCTCGGCCAGCGACTTCAGCTCCTCCGGCTTGAGGGGGGCGACGTCGAGCGCCACCAGCTCGCCGTTCACGCGGATCGTCGCCGGCCGGCCGACCTTGAGCAGCAAGTCGGAGCCGTTGCGCTGCACCATCTGCGTGATTGCTTGTTTGAAGTTGAATGCCGGCAGATTGCTGTGTGTCGCCTCACCCATGCGGATCCACCCGGAAAAGGACCTGGCCGAACTCTACCGGCTGCGCGTTTTGCGCGGTGACTTCGCGAATCACGCCCCCGACCTCGGACTCGATCTCGTTCATGATCTTCATCGCCTCGATGATGCAAACCACCTGCCCGACGTTCACCCGGCTGCCCACTCTGACATAGGGTTGTGCAGCAGGCTCGGGCGACTGATAGAAGGTCCCCACCATCGGTGACTTGATCTCCAACAACTGCGGTCCGCCAGCGGGCGCGGGCGCCTGGGGAGCCCCAGGAGACGACACGGCGCTTGCGGATGCCGCAGAGGGTTGCGTGACAACGAGATGGCCCCCCCCCACCGCCCCTACCGTGTTGCCATGACCGGCTTTCGACACGCGGACCGACGACCACGCACCGAACAGACCGCGGCGGATCTCGATCGCCCCCACTTCGGGGGCATCCTTCAGGATCTGCACGATCTGCGCAATGATGTCGAGCTTCATACCGTGAAGATACCCCCCCCGAGGCCCTACACCAGTTCCACGAGATCCGCGCCGCCGTCGGTCAACAACACCGGACCATGCGCCGACAGATGGACATCATCTTCGATGCGCACACCGCCTCGCCCGGCGACATAAACGCCCGGCTCGATCGTCACGACGGCACCCTCGGGCAGTGGGTCCGCGGCCGTGCGCGCGAGGCGCGGCGCTTCGTGCACTTCGAGGCCGAGGCCGTGACCCGTGGAATGCCCGAACGCCGCACCGAGGCCAGCCGCTTCGATCGGATCGCGCGCCAGCGCATCGGCTTCACGCCCCGTCATTCCGGCGCGCACCCCCTCACGCGCCCGGCGCTGCGCCTCGCGCACGAGTCCGTACAGGGCGCGCTGCGATTCGTCCGCGCGCGCGCCCACAATCACCGTTCGCGTGACGTCCGCACAGTAACCGTCCACCACCGCCCCGAAGTCCAACAGCAGCCACTCGCCCGCTGCCACAGTACGCGCGCTGGTGTGGGCGTGAGGGAGCGCGCTGCGCGGCCCGCTTGCGACGATCGTCGGAAACGGATGCGCTTCGCTGCCGTGCCGCCGCAGCGCTCCTTCGAGTCGTCCCGCAATCTCGAGCTCCGTGAGTCCCGGCCGGATGTCCCCCCCGGCCAGCGTATCCCGCAACGCTGTGGTCGCAAGCGTCGCGGCGGCGCGAATCGCGGCGACCTCTCCAGGGTCCTTCCGCACCCGCAGCCGCTCCACCAGCTCACCCGCGGGTTTCCAGCGCCACGCGGTCGCGGCGGCGCCCGCCAGCCGCTCGGCGTCCTTCACGCTGAGCGCATGCGTCTCGTAGCCGATCGTGCTGTGCGCTGCTGAGGTGACCGTCGGCAGCTCCTTGAAGAGCCGGTCCCAAACGCTCGTCCCCTCGATCTCGACGCGCGCCACGTTGCCGGCTTGCTCGCGCGCCTGCTCGTCATAGCGGAAATCCGTCACCAGCAGCGGCGCCCCTCCCCCGCGCGTCGCCACGACAACGCCCGCCGATCCACTGAATCCCGTCAGGTACCGGATATTGGGACGGGACGTGACGAGCAGCGCGTCCAGGCCCTCGGCTTCGAGCAGCGCGGCGAGCGCCGCGTGCCGCTCGGGCCGTCTATCGCGACTGGAGCCGCCCGACAAGGCCCTCGAGCCCCAGACGATAGCTGTCGGCCCCGAACCCCGTCACCACGCCCACAGCGAGATCCGCGAGTAACGACCGGCGCCGCTCCGGCTCACGTCCGAAAATGTTGGAGAGATGCACTTCCACAAACGGCACGTGGACCGCGAGCAACGCGTCGCGCACCGCCAGGCTCGTATGCGTAAAAGCCGCCGCATTGATCACCGCGCCATCGGCGTGACCCTTCAGCGCCTGGATCGCCTCGACCAGCTCGCCCTCATGATTGGTCTGAACCCAGGTGCACTCGACGCCCAACGCGCGCGCGCGCTCCTTGATCATCCGTTCGATGTCTGCGAGACTCGTGCGGCCGTAGATCTCAGGTTCGCGCTCGCCCAACAGGTTCAGATTGGGGCCATTCAGCACGGCGATATGGTGAGGCACTAGGATTTGAGCTTCTTCAACCACTGCTGGAACTGATCCGCCTCCGCCTCGTCCTCGGGGGGGGCGGGCCGCTGCGTCCGGCCCGATGTGCGGCGGGCGCCGGGCGTCCTGGGCGACGTCTCGCCGGCCGGTGTATCGGCGCCGGGCTTGCCACCGGCAAAGAAGTCATCGAAGGAAAAGCCCCCCGTCTTCGAGCCGTCACTCGGAGCAGCCTCGGAGGCCGCGTCAGCGGACGGCGCGCTGGAGCGTCGTGCCGTTTCCTCACCAAAGACGGAATCGAGCGAAATGTGGTCGTCCGCCGGACGGGATGGCTCGCCGGGAGGTGGACCAGCGCCGTCGAACGCGGCCGCCAATGTGCTTTGTGCCTCGTCTACCGATATCACGGGGCTGGCGCTCCTGCCGGCCCAAATCCCCTTGAGGAAGGCCTGCGCCGAGACCCCCGAGCCTTTCTTAACGCCTCCGCCTGGCGACAACTGTTCGACTCTGCTTCTGAGCTTCGCGTCGTTGGGCCGCTGTGCCAGCAGCGCCTGATACACGCGCAGCGCATCCTGACGATGGCCCTGCTTCAAATAGAGCTCGGCCATCGTTTCCGTCAGCACAGGCTCCGCCCGCGACAATGTCGCCGTGTCCGCCGCGCCGTCGTCATCGGATAGCGCGACGGCCGCTGGGGGAGGAGGTGGCGGCGTTGGTGCCGGCGGCGGCTGCAGCGCCGGCGCGCGTATCTCGTAATCGGGCATGATCAGCGGCAAATCGACTTGCGGCAGCGCCTCGTCGAGATCCAGGGGCGTGCTCCCACCCAACTCAGCGGGCCCGGGCGCGTCGAGCTTGAACATGCCGCTCCCCTCGTACTGTGTGCGGGCCAGCCCATCGATCTCGACCTGCTCGATTTGCTGGGCATTCAGCTCGACGTCTTCCTGGACCTCCAACCCCTCAGCCTTGGCGGCGGCGTGCGCATTGGGATTGAAGGAGATCGGGTTCTCGAAGTTTTCGACTTCAGGAGCCGTGGTGGACGGCCGGGATCCCTTGGCCAGCTCGACGGGCTCGGGCTCCTCATGCTCCACCGCGAAATCGGGTTTCGTCATCGGGCTGGTCGCCACCGTCCCTACCTTGCGTTTCGCCCGGGCGAGCGCTTCCGCCGCGTCCCCGTTCATCGGATCGGCGTTCAACAGTCGCGTCAGCCACTCGACCTCGTCCTCGAACTTGCCATTCCGCTCCGCGAGCTCGGCGAGGCCCCGCAGAGCGATGATGTTCTCGCCGTCGAGCTCAAGCACTTTTCGAAACACGCCCAACGCAGCGGGATCGTCTTTCTTATCGACGAGGCAGCGGGCGTAGACGATGTGGGCGCTGACGTAATCGGGATGGAGCTTCAGGCCGTTCTGGCACAGGTCAACGGCGTTATCTATAAGCCCCGCTTTACGATAGGCGTCGGCCAGGGGCGCGAAATTCCGCCCCTTCGGGTTGTCCCGAAAGCGCGCTTCGAGTTTGTCGATTTCGCTGGTGTAGGCCACGGCACCCCGTTCGACTGCCTAAGTCTTTGTGGGAATTGGGCGAAGATAGTGTTTGGCCGACGCCGCTGTCAAATGACCGGACCAGCTGTGCGCTTGAGTTTGTGCGTTGTGGTTCTTAGACTTATGCCCCTTCACTCCCTCGTCTGATCAGAATTCGGAGTCGCCATGCTGCGCACGATGCGCGCCAATGCCAAATGGGTCTTCTACATCCTCGCCATCGCTTTCGTGGGGTGGCTCGCCGTCGGACAAGTGATGAGCATCCTCGGCCCCAGTGGGACCGTGGTGCTCAAGGTCAACGGCAAGGAATTCCAGGTCGCGGAATTCCAGCAGCGCGTGCAGATCGCCTCTGAACAGTATCGCCAACAGAACGGCAGCGCTCCGGTTTCGCGCGAGGAGGACCGGCAAATTCAGGATCACGTCATCAATCAGATGATCGAGGACGCGCTGCTCGAGCAGGAGTACAAGCGGCTCGGCATTCGCGTGAGTGATGAGGAGGTCATCGAGACCGCCCGCACATCCCCGCCGCCCGAGGTGATGCGCGATCCGCAGTTCCAGACGGACAGCCAGTTCGACATTCGCAAGTGGCAGCAGTTCCTCTCCACCACGACGGACCGCAATCTGCTGGCGCAGCTCGAAGGGATTTATCGCCAGCAGATCCCGCTGATCAAGCTGCAGCAGTATCTCACGAGCGACGTGTACGTGTCCGACGCCAAGCTTTGGCGGATCTATCGCGACCAGCACGACTCGGTGCGGATCGCCTCGCTCGCGGTCTGGCCCTCCACGGTTCCGGACACGAGCGCGATCCGTGACGCGGAGTTGTCCGCGTACGTGGCGAAGCATCCAGACGACTTCAAGCGTCCGGCCGTCGCGTACGTCCGGTTCATGATGCAGTCACGCTTGCCGAACGCCGCCGACAGCGCCGTCGCGCGCGCGCACGTGGCGCGGGTGCGGAACGAGCTGGCGCACGGCGCAAAGTTCGAGGATGTCGCTAAACGCGAGTCAAGCGACTCGGTCAGCGGCCAGCGCGGTGGCGATCTGGGCTGGATCAAGAAGAACGAGACGAGCTTCGTTCCGGAGTTCATGCAGGCGCTGCGGGGACTCAAGCCGGGTCAGATCTCCGCGCCGGTGGCGACGCAGTTCGGGTATCACCTCATCCGCGTCGATCAGGTTAAAGGCGACTCGCTGAAGGTCCGCCACATTCTCATCCCCATTCCGCTGCAGGGCGAGCACCTCGACTTGGTCGAGGCGCGCGCCGACACGCTCGAACGCCTGGCCGCAGAGCGCAGCGATCCCACCGTGCTCGACAGCACCGCACGGCGCCTGGGGATGCAAGTGTCGCCACAGTATGCGGTCACCGAGGGCGAGCGGTTTACGCTCGGCCGGTCCGTCATTCCGGACGTGAGCGTCTGGGCGTTCGAAGCGCGACCCGGCGAAACCAGTCCTGTGATCGATGCGCCGTCCGGCTACTACGTGTTCCGGCTCGATTCCGTCAGCACGGCCGGTGTGCCGCCGCTGAGCCAGATTCGGGACCGTGTGACGGCTTTGGTGCGCCTCGAACGACAGAAAACATTGGCGCGCCGTCGCGCCGACTCGCTGGCAACGGTGTTGAAAGGGACGGCCGACCTGGCGGCGGCGGCGAGCGCGCATGGTCTGCAGGTGGAGCGGTTCGGTCCGTTCGCACGGATCCGGCCGCCCAGCTATCTCGCCCGTGAGCCCGTGGTCGTCGGTACGGCGTTTGGTCTTAAGGTGGGAGAGCGTAGCGGCGTGCTGGAAGGCGAGAGCGGGGACGTCATCATCCAGTCACTCGCCCGGACGCCCGCGGATTCCACCGCGTGGCTCGCGCAGCGCGATGTTCAGCGCACGCAGTTCCGCCAGGCGGCGATGCAGGCACGGATGCAGCAGTATATGGAGGATGTGCGCGCCCGGGCAAAGATCGTGGATCGGCGCAAGGACATCTTCAAATCCCAGGCCGCAGCCGACGCCGCGACCGGATCGCTGTAACCCTACTCGACCAGGCGCTTCGGCTTCGCGTCCCGCTCTTGCGGCGGTGGCGGTTCCTCGCGGATGGACGATTCCGCGTCCGAAAGCGCGCGCTTGAATTCGCGCAGTCCCTTGCCGACAGCCTTTCCCGCATCCGGCAGCCGGTTTGCGCCGAAGACGAGCAGGACGATCACCATGAGAATCAGAATTTCACTGCCGCTCAGATTTCCCAACATCGTGTGCCTCTACTGATTCAGCCGCTTCGGTGCGCCGCCCGCGCTTCTCGCTGAGCCGGCTGGCAGCGAATCATCGGCCGGCGGTCCCTCGCGCGGCTCCTGCGGCTCGTCTTTGAGACCCCGCTTGAACTCCTTGATGCCCTTCCCGATCGACGCGCCGATCTCGGGAATGCGCTTCGCCCCGAAGAACAGCACGATGATCAGCAGCAGGATCGCGATTTCGGTAAAGCCAAGATTGCCGAGCATGTGCGCCTTTCTAAAAGAGCGAACGGGCCACGAGATACGCGACGCCGACGCCAACGAGGGCGAGCAGCGAAACATCGAGCCCGATTGGTCCGAGCGTAATCGACATCACCAGCAAATCCAGGTGCAACGGTCCGATCGTCGGCGTCACCGACCAGGTAAATACCTCTTTCGCCGGCCCCTCCGGCAGGAAGCGCCGCAGGAACGATTGCAGCAGCCCGCCCACCACGAAGCCTACTGCGAGAACCCCGAGATAGAAACCGGGGCGACGTGGACCGTACGCCACGGCTTAGCTGCGCCGCTCCACGGCGTACGCGATGCTGCCTTGCAGCGCGTCCCGTGCCGGCGACGGCGGCAAGACGTCGAGCTCGGCGTCGGCCTGTTGGGCCCGGTCCAGCGCCCGCTGGCGCGCCGTCTCCAACCCGCCCGCGCCTTCTACCAAACGGATCACCTCAGCGACCAGGTCGTCACCGGGCTCGGCCTCCTCCATCAACGCGGCGACCACGCGTCGCCCCTCGGCGGACAGTCGCGGCAGCGCCGCAATCAAAGGGAGCGTCACCTTATGCTCTCGCAGGTCCAGACCAGACGGCTTGCCGGTCACCGCCTCCGGCTGCGTGTAGTCCAACAGGTCGTCCGTAATCTGAAACGCCATGCCGAGCAGCATGCCGAAGCGCGCCAGCGCCTGGCGGTGGGCGGGAACGGCGGCCAGCGCGCCCACCTCGCAGGCGCCCGACAACAGGGAAGCCGTCTTGGCCCGAATCAGCTCGTCGTACGCTCCTTCGCCGTAGGCGAGCTTGTCGTGCGCCTCGAGTTGACGCATCTCGCCAACGGTCATCTCATTGGTCACGCGCGCGAGGACCCGCAGCGCCTCATGGTCCTCCAGCCGAACGAGCTCGATGATCGCCCGCGAGTAGAGGTAGTCACCCATGATCACGGCGATCTGGTGTGAGAACAGCGCATTGATCGTGGGGAGGCCGCGCCGCAGCACGGAATGGTCCACGGAATCGTCGTGTACCAGTGTTGCCAGATGGATGAGCTCCACAACGGCGGCCAGGGTCACGGCTCGCGGATCCTTGGATCCCGATGCCTGGTGACTGAGCAGGAGAAGCGTGGGGCGAAACAGCTTCCCCTTCATCTGTAACAGGTGATCGTTCACTTCACTCACGATCGGGAAGTCCGCGGCAATGATACGCCGCAGCTCGAGCGCCACCTGTTCCAACTCCCCGGCCACGGGTCGCTGGACGTCGCGCAGGCTGATGCGAGCGACTTGTTGACTCACACTATTTCGCCTTGGCCAGCGCTTTCACGCGCTGCTCGGCATCGAGGAAACGGATGTCGACGGCGAAGACGCGGCCGTACAGGTCGCGCGCGTCCGCCTTCTTGCCCTGCTGCTCGAGGGCCCGCCCGAGCCAGTACAGAATGCCGAGACGCTCTTGGTCGCCGGAGGCCGGGAGATCGAGGCCGCGCCGCAGAATCGATTCGGCGACGCCGAAGGCGCCCTTTTCGAAGAAGCAGATGCCCAGCATTTCCGACGTGCGCAGCTTCCCGTCGGGCGCCCGCAACGCTTTCTGCAGCTCGGCGATCGCTTCGTCGAGCAGCCCCATCTCCTTGAAGGCGACGCCCAGATCGTAGTGGGACTGGAAGTCCGCCTCGTCAATGTTTTCGTCGATCCCCTGCTTGAATCGCGCCAGCATGTCCTGGAAGTCCTGCTCTTCGTCGCCCGTCGGCTCTTCATCGGCGACCGTCATCCGCGTGTCCTTCGCGGGTGTGCCGTCGACCTCATCGTCCATGAGCATCGAACCGAGGTCGATGAAGTCCCCGCCGGCGGCGGCTTCGTCCCGCACTTTCATCTTCGCGTCTTTCGCCTTGACCTTGCCCTCCGGCTTCCCGGAGGGAGCAGGCGCTGCTGCGACGGCGGGCGCGAGCATGGAGAGGGCGGCTTTCGCGCGCTCGTTCCGGGGATCGTGCTCGGCGACGCGCGCGTAGACGGCGTGCGCTTTGTCGGGAAGATCGGAGCGCAGCAACGCATCGGCCAGCTCGAGATACGCGTCGATCAGCTTGGCCTTGTCGCCGGCCTTGAACGCAAACTCCACCGCTTTCTGGCGGTGGCGGACGCTGTTCGGATCGAGTCGCAGCACCTCGTCGACGAGGTCGCGCGCGTGCGAGAGATTGCCCGCATTCTCGTAACCGGCCGTCGCGAGATCGAGCTCTTCGATCCCCCGCTCCCGGTCGCCCTGCTCGATCAGCGCTTCGCCCAGCGCCTGATGCGCTTCCGGATCGTCGGGATTGTCGGCGACGCGCGACTCGAGCTCCTCGATGTCCGGCGCCACCGGTGTCTCCTCGATGTTCGAGAACACGAGCGAGCCCGCTTGATCGCCGCCGCTGCTGATCTCGTCGATCCCGAGATCGATGAATCCCGACCGCCGCCCGCCGGTGTCGATCGACGTCTCGTCCTCGGTTTGGATGAAGCTGGGATGACGCGGCGGTTCATCGAGCGCCAACGGTTCATCGTCGATCTCGTGGCCCGCATCGGTCGTGCCGGTCTGGAAGTCCGGCTCGAGCTCGAGCGGTGGCACTTCCACCACCGTCTTTCGCTTTCCGGGAACCGACGGGGACTTCGCACCGTGCGCCGGCGCAGGGGCCGACGGCCGTTTCGGGACTACCGGCTTCACCCGTGGCGGCTCGGGCGCCGGGGTCGCCGGTTTCTTGAACGTTGGGGGCTTGGTGGTCTTCGGAGCCTTGGCCGCGGGCGGCGGCTTCGGAGGGTCCGCGATATTCCCCTCGAGCACCAGATCCGCGCCTTCGAGCTCGATTCCTTCCTCCGGCGTCACCTCGGGCGCGGTGGGCTCCAACTCCGCAACGGGTTCGAGATCGAGATCGGCCGGATTCAGCTCTTCACGAATCGACGGGGTCTGGGGACTGGCCGCGCGCACCTGGCCGAAATCCGTAATCGTCGTCTCGAAGCCCTCCAGCATGCCGCCGGTATTCCCTCCGCTCACCCCGGGCGCCTCGTCGACAAGACTGGTCGTCTCGATCTCCAGCGATTCATCGGGCTCGGGCTGGACGTCCTCGATCAGCCGCTCACCGACGGGAGCAGGCGGGGGCGGCGGCGGGGGCGAGGGAGGCCCCAGCGGTGGTGGAGCGGGCGTTGCGCCGACGGGCGCCTTGGCACCTTTTGGCTGGCGTGGCTCGTCGAGATCGAGAAAGACAAGACTGGACGTCTTGCGCTTACCCGACTTCGACACGTCATCCCCGGCCCCGGCTGGGGGCGCGGTTCTCGGCGCGGGGGGAGTGTTGGCGCGGCCCCCCCCGACGCCGGCCGAGGAGCCGCGCCTGCCGGGATCGGCTCCGTACATCTTGAGGTGCTCGGTCAGCATCTCACGGAGGTTCGCGCTCTCCGACGAAATGTCCGTGAATTCCTTCAGTGCGGCGAAGGCGTGGTCGATTTTCCCGACCTTCTGCATCCGCTCGGCGTATTCGACGAAATTCTGCTTGGCCTCCGCGATGAAGCCCTTGGCCGCATACAGCTTGGCGAGCTTGAGATAGGTCGTCTGCCGCGCCGGGGCATTGCGCAGCACCTTGTTACACATCGCGATAGCGTTGTTGTGGAAGCCGAGCTCGGCGTACTTGTCGACGGCCTGGTCATAGTGGTCGGCCGCCTGCGCGGGGTCCCTCAGCTTGATGTAGAGATCGCCGATCCGGTTGTAGACTGAGAGGTCAGGATTGGTCTCATCCTGATTGTTCAAGACATCAAGCCAGATCTCAACGGCCTTCTTCGGATCTTTGGCCTCGAGACCCTTCGCCTTCTCTTTGAGTTGCTCAAGCTTGGACATGGAACGACTAAGATATCGGGCCCGTCTAGGCGGGACAAGCCGAACCTGCTGTCCAGACGGCGCTTACGACATCTGTGCCCATCCAGTAGGCGACCTCGCGCCAGTCGTCAACCGCCGCAACAACGAGGTCCGCAACGCATCCAGCAGCGATTTGCCCCCGGTCTCGGGCGAGGCCAAGGGCGGCGGCGGCGTTGATCGTCACCGCCGTCACAGCTTCCGCGTGACGTAGGCCGAGTTGGGAGACGCCCAGCGCCATCACCAGCGGCAGGCTCAGAGTCGGTGACGTGCCCGGATTGAAATCCGTGGCCAGCGCGACTGCCGCCCCGGCCTCGATCAGCCGGCGCGCCGGCGCTTGTGACCGCTTGCCCAGAAAAATCATCGTCGCAGGAAGCAGCACCGCGACCGTGGAGCTGGCCGCCAACGCGCGAATGCCGGCGTCGGAAATCGCCGCCAGATGATCGGCCGACAACGCTCCCAGCTCGGCCGCGAGCTCGGCGCCGCCTGATCCCTCGAGCTCGTCCGCATGCAGCTTGACCGTCAATCCATGCCGTGCCGCGGCGCTGAGGATCTGCCGACTTTCCGCGACGGTGAAAACACCGGGCTCGCAGAACACATCGCAACATCGCGCGAGGCTCTCGCGGGCGACGACCGGGATCATGTCCTCACAAACGAGTCGCACATAGTCCGCGCGCTTGCTGCGATACTCCGGCGGGACCTCGTGCGCCCCGAGAAACGTCGGGATCAACGTCGCGGGTAATTCGCCGGCCAGCTGGCGGATGACGCGCAGCTGTTTCAACTCGGCCTCCAGCTCGAGGCCGTAGCCCGATTTTACTTCGATGGTCGTCGCGCCGCGCTTGAGCAAAGCGGTGAGACGCGACCGCGTTAGCGCCGCCAGCTCCACCTCGGGCCGGGCGCGCACATCGTGTACCGATTGCAGGATGCCGCCGCCGGCCGCGGCGATCGCCTTGTAATCGACGCCGAGCGCGCGGCGTTCGTGATCATCGAGGCGGGGTGCGCCGAAGACGCCGTGGGTGTGGCAATCGATGAATCCGGGGAAGATGACGCCGGTCACCTCCACGACACGATCGGCCTTCGGCGCATCCTGGCGACGACCGACCCAGCCGAACCGATCTTGGTCGATCAGGACGGCCGCGTCGCCGAGAGCCTCGACCTCGGCCATTTCACGCCCGCGCCGGGCGCGTGCCGGCCCGCGACACGTGACGACCTGCCGCGCGCCGACCAGCAATGTCTTCAGTCGAGATCCTCGCTCATCGGCAAGCGGATGTGATGGAGCCGCGCTGTGGCGATCGCTTCGGGATAGCCGGCATCGGCGTGACGCGCTACACCGATGCCGGGATCATTGGTGAGGACGCGTTCGAGGCGCCTGGCCGCCGCGGCAGTTCCGTCGGCGACGATGACCTGCCCCGCGTGCAGCGAGTTCCCGATCCCCACCCCGCCGCCGTGATGGAACGAAACCCACGATGCACCCGACGCCGTGTTGAGCAATGCATTCAGGATCGCCCAATCCGCGATCGCATCGGAGCCATCGCGCATGCCCTCCGTTTCCCGAAATGGCGAAGCGACCGATCCTGTATCGAGATGGTCGCGGCCGATGACGATCGGCGCCGACAGTTCACCCCGTTGCACGAGGTCATTCAACGCAACGCCGAAGCGCGCCCGCTCCCCCTGCCCCAGCCAGCAGATGCGAGCCGGTAATCCTTGAAACGCGATGCGCTCCCGCGCCAGCGTGATCCAGCGCGTGAGATGCGCGTTGTCCGGAAACAGCTCCAGTACCAGATCGTCCGTGCGGTGCAAATCCTTCGTGTCACCGGAGAGCGCGACCCAGCGGAACGGTCCTTTGCCCTCGCAGAACAGCGGGCGGATGTATTCCGGGACGAACCCCGGAATGTCGAACGCGTCCGTCACACCGGCGTCGCGTGCCTCGGTCCGGATGTTGTTGCCGTAGTCGAACGCGACGGCGCCGCGTTTCTGCAGATGGAGCATCGCCCGTACGTGGGTCGCGATGCTTGCGCGTGCGCGCGCGATGTAGTCGTCGGGAGACGTGCGACGCAGCTCGGCGGCCTCCTGCGGACTGAACCCGGCGGGGATGTAGCCGTTGAGCGGATCATGTGCCGAGGTTTGATCGGTCACGACATCCGGCGTGAACCCGCGGCGCACGAGGGCGGGCAGAATCTCCGCGCAATTACCGACGAGTCCGACCGAGAGCGCCGCGCCACGCCGTTGCGCGTCCGTGCACCACGCCAGCGCCTCGTCGAGCGACGTCGTCGATCGATCGAGGTAGCGCGTTTCCACGCGGCGTTGCACGCGGGCGCCGTCCGCCTCCACGGCGAGGCAGATTCCTTCATTCATTGTCGCGGCCAGCGGCTGGGCACCGCCCATCCCGCCCAGTCCCCCGGTGAGCACGATGCGGCCGCGCAGCGAGTCCTGAAAATGTCGGGCCGCGACCGCCGCGAACGTCTCGTAGGTGCCCTGGAGGATGCCCTGCGTGCCGATGTAGATCCACGACCCGGCCGTCATCTGGCCGTACATGATCAGCCCGCGCCGTTCCAGATCGCGGAACACCTCCCAGGTCGCAAACCGGCCGACCAGATTCGCGTTCGCGATGAGCACGCGTGGTGCGTCGGCATGCGTCGTGAACACCGCGACCGGTTTCCCTGACTGCACAAGCAGCGTCTCGTCGTCTGCGAGCACGCGGAGCGTGCGGCAGATCGCGTCGAAGGACGCCCAGTTCCGGGCCGCCTTGCCGGTGCCGCCGTACACGACGAGATCGTCCGGCCGCTCGGCGACGTCCGGATCGAGATTGTTCATCAGCATGCGCAAGGCGGCTTCCTGGATCCACCCCTTGCACGATTTCGTCGTGCCGCGCGGCGCTTTCACGAGGCAAACCTGCCTTCCCGGATGCGCAGCGTGACACGTTCGATGTCGGCCGTGAGCGGCCGGTCGGCGGTGAGCGCCGCGGATTCCTGGCGCACGGCGGCGTGCACGCGCGCGACCGCTTTCGCCGGGCGCAGCGGCTTCAGATACTCGAGTCCCTGTGCTCCGGCGAGCAGCTCAATCGCGACGATGCGTTCGGCATTGGCGAGGACCCGACCGGCTTTCCACGCTGCGCTCATCCCCATCGGGACCACATCTTCCTGGTTTCCCTCCGTCGGCACCGACTGCACGCTGGCGGGTGTCGCGAGCACCCGGCAATCGGCGACGAGTGCCGCCGCCGCGATCTGGGCGGTCATGAACCCCGATTCGAGCCCCGGCTCGCGCGCCAAGAACGCGGGCAACCCGGAGGACAGATCCGGATTGACGACGCGCTCGAGCCGCCGCTCAGCCAGCCCGGCCAGGGTGGTCAGCGCAATCGCGATGACGTCGAGCGCCAGCGCGATGGGCTGTCCGTGGAAGTTGCCGCCGGAGAGTACCTCGTCACCGAACACGAGCGGATTGTCGGTCGCGGCATTGAGCTCCGTGGCCACGAGCCGCTCGGCGAACGCGAATGCTTCGCCGACCGCCCCCAGGACTTGCGGCGTGCAGCGCAGCGAATAGGCGTCCTGCACACGCGGGTCGTTTTCGCGATGGGATTCGCGGATCTCGCTGTCGGTCAGCAGCTCGCGCAGCAGGGCGGCCGAGCGCTGCTGCCACGGATGCGGTCGGGCGTCATGGATGCGGGCGTCGAACGGATCCGGCGAGCCGCGGACCGCTTCGAGACTCATGGCGGCGGCCGCGTGGGCAGTGCGCCACAACGTCCAGGCATCCGTGACGAGCAGCGCCGCCAGGCCCGTCTGCGCCTGCGTGCCGTTCACGAACGCCAGCCCCTCTTTGGCCTCGAGCGTGATCGGGTTCGAGACTCGCACGTCGCCCTCACCGATCATCGCGAGCGCGAGGTGCGAGAGCGGCGCGAGATCGCCCGACGCACCGACGCTGCCCTGCGAGGGCACGGTCGGATGGATCCCCCGGTTCAGCATCTCAACGAGCAGCTCGGGGAGCACCGGCCGCACGCCGCTCGAGCCGCGCATCAGCACGTTGGCTCGCAGCAGCATCATCGCGCGTACGGCGTCCTGTGCCAGGGGCTCGCCGACACCGGACGCATGGCTCCGAATGAGATTGAGCTGCAGCTGGCGACCCTGCTCGGCAGGGATGCGCACGTGCGCGAGTTTCCCGAAACCGGTATTCACGCCGTACATCGTTTCTCCGCGCTCGATCGCGGCTTCGACGGCCCGGCGCGATTGCTGCACAGCCTTGAGCGCCTGCGGATCGAGGGCAACGGGCATCCGGTGCCGCGCTACGGCAACGACATCAGCGATAGAAAGAGACTTCCCGTCCAGCGTGACAGCGGAGGGCTTCGCCATGGCCCCAAAAGGTAAAGCGCCGGAGTGGCTGTTGACCACTCCGGCGCTTTCTCGAGTCACTCTAGGCTTATTTCGAGCCTGTGACGACCGTGCTGGTCGACAGCGCGGTGGACTGCCCACCCCGGACCACTAGCTCCGGATTGCCGACGTCTGTCTGGAAGCTCCAGTCGAAGATTAGGTAGTCCCGCCCCACGTGCGTGACTCGCAGCGCGCCATAGCGGACCGTCGAACCTTCGACGATTTGGAAGACATACCCATAGCCGGGCACCGCCTGAATCATGTTCCGCGAGTAGCCGGACGCGGGTGCGAAATCGATCGACGTCAGATCCGCCACCGGGCCCGTACCGTAGACACGCATCTGTGTACCCGAGAACTCCGGCACGAACCATAGCGTCGAATCGGTCGGGTCGCGGTACACCCAGAAATCGATGCTCGTCAGGTTGCCGTCCTGAACCAGACCCAACTCCGAGGATTGGGCGCGGCCGTCACCGTTGACGTCCTGCCAGAACCGGAAACCAGACTGGCTCTGGTTCTCGTCGTAGGCGAACACGAGCGTGTTGCGCGCATCGGGACGCGGCGTGTCCTGGCGCAACGGCGACCAAAGACTCTCGTAGCCTTCACGGCTCACCGCGGACACGCCGAAGCAGCGCGGCACGCCGTTGCTCATGGCGCTGGCGAGAAACTCGGGCGCCACGGTCGTGCCTTCGAGCAGCCAGCTGGTGCTGCAGAGCCCGGTATCCAGATCGTAGTCCGTGCTGTAGATGCGGTACCACTTGAACCGGGTCGGCGCCGCAAGGTACGAGTTGTCGTCCCACTCCAGATGAATAGCGCCGTTCAAGGAAATCGAATTCAGCCAGGCTGGCGCGTCGAGCTGCAGCCGCTCGTCCACCGTGATCATGTTGCTGCGACCGCTCTCCACGCCGTTGTCGTCGACCGCGGTCACCAGGTACTGGAGGTGTGGAACGCCATTGTCATGGAACGTGTTCGAGGTCGTCTCGCCACGCAGGTCGAAGGACCCGCTGGTCGAGGCGCGGGAGTAAACCCGATAGCTCGCGAGATTCGCGTCGGTGACGTCGTCCCACATGAGCAGAATGCCGAGGGGGCGATTCGGATCGCCGCTGGGCTCGAGCTCGTACGTGAGGTTGGCCGGCGTCGACGGACCACTTCCGCCGCCCGGTCCAACGACGGACGGCTGGCAGGCCACGACGGTCAGCAAGACCAGCGACAAGAAGACGCGCATAAAAGCCTCAGGACGGGGATCGCCGGAGGTGTAAGCACGCCCTATGCCTGAAGCGAAGTTGCTGATTTGACGGAGGTTACTGAAATGCTGGCGGCGGCGCTGTCTCCGTGAGAGGACATCGGCTACCGCGGGTAGGTGTTCTGGTCGTAGTCGAACTTGATGGCGGGCTGATCGGTCAGCGTGATGTTGAACGTGAAGGAGAAGCTTCCGGTCGCGGTCTTATGGAAGCCGAAGACAGCCCGCCAGCGTCGCAAATCGCGCTGGAACGTGAGCGAGTGATCGGCGAACTGGCGCGTGGCGAAATCGTACGACGTGTTCCAGGTCGCGCTCCAGTTGCGCGTCGGACTGAAAGACAAATTCATTGTGGTGGTCTGCCGGCCTGGGACATGCCGCTGCTGCGGGGTGGTATCGCTGCGGCTGCGAGTGCTCGAGAATGCGATGCTGAGCGTGAATCCGCGGCCCCCACCCCCGCCGCCCAGGCCCCCGCCGAGCCCCAGGCCCAGTCCGCGCGGAGCGTACGGAGACCGCGTGCTCCCGTCGTATCGCCGAAAGTCGTCCGATCGAGCGCCCAACTGACCCGTGGTGTCGGCGGGTGGCGGCGGAGCGGGTTTAGCGCGCAGCCCGAGCAGACGCCCGACGCCCTGTAAGGTCGCGGGCGTCACGGTAAATGAGGCGGAGAGATTCTGGAGGAACGGGCTGAACTTCGCCGAGTCCGTGCCGACCTGTCCCTTCCACAGATCGTGTGTGATCTGCAACTGAAAGCCGGGTACGAGGTCGGACAGGAAGGTGTTGCTGATCGTGCCGGTCTGCCAACCGGTGTGATGTGGCTGTTTGGCCTGCTCGAGGTTGTAGCCGATGCCGCTCGTGTTGATGCTGAGCAACTTGATCTTCCGCGGCTCTGCCGTGCTGGACGTGTCTCCCGGAGGTGGCTTCAGCTTCGCTTCGAAATTCTGAGACAACCCGAAGCTAATGGTCTGTTGCGGATCGGTGTGCGAGCGGTTGGAGATACCGCTCGGGTCGATCGCGTGTGCGAACGCGTCCGACACGCTGTCGCCCGGCGCGTACTGGTAGCTGATCTGCGGCGAAATCGCGTGCCGGATACGCGCGAGCGGGCCGAACCCAGGGAAAAAGCCAAAGAAGGTCGGTGATATGCTTACGTTGAAAGACGGCCGTTTTCCTTGCCGGACAAACTCCCCGCCCGTGAACTGATTGCGAATCATGAAGGGACCGCCCACCTTGTTCTGGATCCCGATGCTCGGCTGCAGTTTCCACGTGCTGGGGAAGAACGACGGCAGATTGATGCTCGTCTGCCAGTCGACCTGCGTTTCGAATGTCTCACCGAATAGGACACGGCGAACGGCGGTGCTGTCGCCAGGCAGCGTGAATTCCTTGCGGGCATTCGCCCGCACATCGCTGACCGAAATCGAATTCGCCCAGTTCCAGCGCCCGATCCGGAGCGGGGTGTTGATGGACATCGTCGTCTGCCGATTGTCCTGGAACAGGTGCAGCGTGTCCACGGGAATCGTGTCGCGGCCGGGTACCAGCAGCGTACCGCTCGCCACGTGGAACTGTTGCTGGTTCTGGTACGTGAACCCGGGAGACCAGGTCATCCACGGCGTGATGTTGACGGCCGCCGGCGTCAGATTAATCGTCGGAACCGTCTGCGAGATGTTATTGTTCGAGAGATCCTGGGATCGGCTCCCGCCGATATTGAGTGCGCCCCACGAGAACTGCTTCGCGAAGTTCAAGTTCGACGCGATGGTCGACTTGACCTCCCATGGGTTGAGCGAATTCTTCTGAATGAGAGATCCGTTGGTCGAGTAGTCGACGTGGGCATTGAAGGACGTGCGCGCGTTGAAGCGCTGCGTGTGGTTCCAGCCGATGCGCGAATTGACGCCGGGAAAGTCGATCTGGGACATGCGCGAGTAGGTGAGCTGCCCATCCATAAACCGGTCGAGCCAGTGATACTGGGCCTGCCCATGAAACTGTACGTAGCGGCCCGCGAACCAGTCGCCGGTGAACAACACATCCACATAGTCATTGAGCGCAAAGTAGTAGCCGAGGTCCGTGATGTGCCGGGCATAGTGGCGCGTCGGGCGGACGAGATCGTTCAGGCCGAACCGGGGGAACAGAATGCCGCTGCGACGGCCCCCGCGAATGTCGTTGAAGATGAACGGCAGCCACATGATCGGCACGTCGCGCACGTACAGCACCACGGGGCGCGCGATCATCGTGCTCTTGTTGATCCACTTCACCTGGCCCGCCGCGAAATGATAATCGGGGACCGGCTGCGGATCAGACGTGAAGTTGGCGGATCGGGCATACACGCGGGTCGAGCCGGAATCGATGGCCGCGCCGCTGCTGTGCATGTACCACGTGACCCCGCCTTGCTGAAAATCCGTGAGCGCGTCCCGCACGGTGCCGCGCCGCACGCAGGTGTCGTACCACATGCCTTCCCCGATCAGCACCGTCCCCTGATCAAAGAGCTGTGGATTGCCCGAAGCATGGAGCTGGCAGCTCGCCTCGTGATATCGAATCGAGTCCGCCTGCAGCTGCGTGCTCTCGCGCTCCACGTACGCCTCATGGCGCAGCAGAATCGTTTGGCTGTCGCCCTGGACGACCAGCGTGTCGGCGACATATCGGGTGGTGCGAAAGTTCGGCAGCTTGAGCAAGGAATCGATGATCGGATCAGGCGGAGGGAACGACCGGGACGGTGCAGTCGGGAGGCCCAGCTTGCGCGCGGTCGCGGTATCGACCGCCTGGCCGCGCGTGGTGTCTCGCGCGCTGACGCCCGGCGGCCGTGCGGTGCTATCGCGTCGCGCGCTGGTGTCTCGCACCACCGGCCGCGCAGCCGGGGGGGGGGGCGGTGGTGGCGGCGGCGGATTCTGCGCGTGCACCGGCCCAGCCCATCCCATACCTAGCACAATCGCGATCAGCGTGGCCGCTGCCATGCGGCGCGCGCGCCGCCGGCTCGCGATCCAGGCGCACCAGATGCTCAACTCATACAGCAGCAGGAGCGGGCCCAGCATCAGCATCATCGACACGGCGTCGGGCGGCGTCAGGATGGCGGCGAGAAACGCGGCGATCACAATCGCGTAGCGCCGCTGGCGTCCCAGGAACTGCGGGGTGATGATGCCGAGGGACGCCAGAATCGTGACGACCAGCGGCAGTTCGGCGATGAGTCCGCATCCGACCACGAACGGAACCGCCATGCCGAAGTAGCGGTCGATCGTGATCATCGCGGTGAGGTCGGAGCGCTGGAAGCCGAGCAGGACTTTCAGCGCGGCGGGCAGCAGCCACTCATAACACGCGACCGCGCCGGCCAGGAACAGTACGACGCCGACCGCCAGCGCCGGGATGATCAGCCGTTTCTCCCGCTCATACAGCGCGGGAGCGAGGAACGCCCAGATCTGGTAGATGACGATCGGAGATGCGAGGAGGCAGCCCAGCGCAAACGCGACTTTGAGCGTGAGCATGAACGGCTCGGCGGGGCTCGTGAAGATGAGCCGGCCCCCCGGCAGGTAGGGCGCGACCGGCCGCTTGAGCACGTCGATGATGTCGACTTTACCGAGCAGCCACCAGCCTACGACCGTGCAGACGAGGATGGCGAGCAGGCTCCACAGAATACGCCAGCGCAGCTCCTCAAGATGATCGAGAAACGGCATCTCACCGCGCTTCGTCATTGTCGGGGGTACGGCCAAGAGGACCGGCCTGCTACGGCCGCAAACGTTGCTGATTTTGGCGCGCGAGATCGGCCTCGGGAGAACGCGGGTAGCCCGCGATCAAGCGAGAATAGAAGGTCCGCGCCAGTGCCTTATCGCCGCGTTGCTCAGCGAGCAGGCCCTGCTTGTACAGCGCGGACGGAGCGCGCGGCGACTTAGGAAACGTCTTCACGAGTTGATCGTACACCGCCGCCGCGGAATCGGGTGCCGACTGCTCGAAGCTTTCACCGACATAGAACAGCGCATCCGGCGCGCGCTCGTGGGTCGGGAAGACCCGCAGGAATTCCCGAAACCCCAGCCGGGCGGTCGCGAGACTGCCGCGCCGGTATTGTTGCAGCGAGACATCGTACATCTGATCGGGGCCGGGACCGGCTGGATTGCCTGAGGGACCGACCGGCACACCGCCAGCAGGCGTCGTGACGCCCGCATCGGGCTGCTGCGCCCGCGATTCAATTCGCGACCGGAGCTCGGTGAGCCGTTGCTGGCTCTGACCGGTGAGCTCCTGGACCGAGACCAATTGCTGCTGCACGGAAAGGAGCTCCGTCCGGAGATCCCCGCGCATCTGCACGAGGTACGTCTGTTGCGTCGCGAGCGCCTGCTGCAGCAAACGGACAGCGGCCAGGATGGTGTCCCGTTCCGCTGCCCGCGCCGCGTCACTCTTGGCGAGATCCGCCTGCAATGCCTGGACCTGGAGCTCGACCTTCCGGACGTCGCCCTTCAGGGCGCAGCCGGCGGCGAGCCCCAGCGCCAGAACGCCAGCTCTACGGACGGCGGAGATTGTCACCGCCGCTGATGACTTCGAATTCGTCACGCCGGTTTTGCGACCACGCCGACTCGTCATGGCCGTCGACCAGCGGTTTCTCCTCGCCCCAGGACTGCGTCTCGATCCGGCCGGCATCGATGCCATGGCTGACGAGATACTGCTTGGCGGACTGCGCCCGGCGATTGCCAAGCGCCAAGTTGTACTCGTCCGAGCCGCGTTCGTCACAATGCCCGCCGACGCGAATACGCAGCTCCGGATTTGCCTGCAGAATCGCCACTTTCTGATCGAGCGCGCCCGTGTCGTCAGAGCGGACGTTCGACTTGTCGTAGTCGAAGTGGATCATGGTCGCCAGCGTGGTGCGCACTTCTTCGGACGACCGAGCCAGCGCGGCCAGCGAATCCGCGCGGCGCTGCTGTTCGGCGCGTTCCCGCTCGGCGGCGGCCTGCCGATCGCGTTCAGCCTGCGCCGCGGCTTCCGAGTCCGCGCGCGCCCGCGCGGCGGCCGCCGCCGAATCGGCGTTGGGCGTCGGTGCCTGCGGCGGCGGGTTGCCGCCACACGCCGCGCCCGCGATTACGGCAGCGCCCAAGCCGAACACGAGGAGCAACGATACCGATTTCATCCTGTCTCTCCGATCAGGGGGTGGAAGAAGTAGCCTCCGAAAGCCGTGGAGACCAGGCCGGCAAACGCGCCCCGCTCTGCTGCAGCAGTGGCCGGATTCGGCCGGTATCCAGATCGATGATCCACAACTGGCGGTAGCCCGACCGGTCGGAAACAAAGGCGAGGTGACGGCTGTCGGGCGCCCAGGTCGGATCCTCGTTGCGGCCCACTGAGGTGAGCTGCCGGACTGTGCGCGTCCGCACATCCAGCACGAACACTTGCAGCGTGCCCGCTACGTCTCGGTGAAATGCCACCGACTGCCCGTCGGGCGACCACTCCGGCGCGTTAGACGCCCCGGTTACGCCGTAATCGAATGGGGCGAACAACTGCTGGTCCGTTCCATCCGCCGCCATCGCATAGATCTGCGGCAGACCCGGGCGCGTCGACACGAATGCGATGCGCTGCCCGTCAGGGCTGAACGTCGGGGACAAGTTGTCTGAAAAGCGCCCCACGGTCAAGCGGCGTAAACAGCAGTTGTTCTTGATGTTAATCGTGTAAAGATCCGTCCCCTCCTCCGTGGCGCGGCTGAAAGCGAGCGTTTGTCCATCGGGCGAAAACGCCGGCGTGAAATCGAGCGCCGTGCCGGTAGTGGATACGGCCGTGCGCTTCCCGCTCCCCATCTCTTGGACGTAGAGCCAGCCCTTCCCAGCTTGAAACTCCATGTACGCAAAGTGCCGCCCGTCGCGCGCCCACGCCGGCGACATCGCCTGGCGATCACTGGAAGAGACAAGCTTCTGATCCGCCCCATCCTGATCGATCTGATACACCTTCCCGTCTTTGACGAACAGGATCCGAGTGGCGGCGATCCCCGGCGTGCCGATTGCGGCCTGCAACGCTTGATCCGCGAGGCTATGGACGGCCATCCGGAAATCCGGCGCCGACGAGGGTGGTAGATGCACCCGCACCGTGCGGCGAATGTCGGCGGCCGCGATGTCGTGCAACGTCGCCACCGTCGTATCGCCGGCGGCCGTGATGTCGAGCGCGAAATCCGCGCCCAGTGCCTGGTAGAGTGGATAGTTGAGAGACGCTTGCGTGCCACCTCGCGGGGCGGTCGTTCCGCCAGCACTCGATCGCCGTGGTCCGGTGGTACTGGCCAGACGAATCGAGTCCCCGCCGGGCAGCGTGATGACTTCGAAGCGATCGCTGTAATCGAGATCGCGCCCCAGGATCGCGCGCACCGAATCCAGACCCTGCGCCCCCCCGCGGCGGGGCAACATGACGAGGCCAGGTCGAACGCCGGGCCGGTAGATGATGCCGATGCGCACGCCGCGGTCGATGCTGGACGTGTCCTGGGCGACGGCGGCACGGCCGAATGAGCCGACCGCCAGTACCAGCGCAACACGAGTCCACCTCATTGCTGCTGCCCCGTGAAGTAGAAGCGGATAAACAGGACATCAGCATGCCAGCCGTCGGGCAACGGACCGAAGGCCTTGAACCTCCCGGCTTCCTCGATCGCACCCTGCGCTTCCAAATCGAACGCGAAGTTGCCGGAGCGACGAATGAACTGGATGTCACTGATCGAGCCGTCGCGATGAATCAAGAACCCGATCTCCGCCTGCAGTGGCGTCGCCTGAAAGGGTCTCTGCCAACGACGCGCGATCTGGACCACGATGTTGTCGGTGTATTCTGGAAATGGAAACGCAACCCCTTCGGTCGAGACGGTAAGCGGATCATTCCCTGTAGACGGCCGCTCTCCCGGCAACGGCTGCGTGGTAGGCGTCGTGCGCGGCGCGGCCTCGCGATGCGTTTGATCGCGCGTGGGCGGAGGCGTCGCTCGCGAGACCGTGTTCTGCGGACTCTTTGCCGCGGGAGCAGGAGCGGGCTTTTCCTCGGCTGGGCGCTCGAACGCTTCGGGCGCCTTCCGCGTCTCCATGTCGGCGGCTGGCGCGGCGATCAGATGGACGCGATAGGTCGGCGGAAGACGCGTGTGGCGCGAGGGTGTGCCGAACAGCAACACGACCACCAGCCCGTGTACCACGAGCGTACCCGTCACCGCCATCCTCACCGGGGCCGGAGCCCGGTCGCGTGCTCTCATCGGTTGATCGTCTCCGGTTCTGCTACGAGTCCCACATCTTGTACGCCTGAGCCGCGAATCACGGCAAGCACCTGCACCACTCGTGCGTAGGCGACCCGACCATCGGCTCGCAAATACACCCCCGTGGGCCGTTTCGTTCGCACGAAGGCGGGGAATGTGGCGGCGAAATCGTCGTAGGACAGGCCGGCCTGATCGAGGTAGATCTTTCCCTCGGCATCCACCGTCACCACGAGTCCCTGCTTCGGCTCGATCGCCCTCACCTGCGCGCGCGGCAGTCGCACATCCACACCGCCCTGCATGATCGGCGCCGTGATCATGAAGATGATCAGCAACACAAACGCGACATCGACGAGCGACGTGACGTTGATGTCCGCGTTGAGCGGGAGCTCTCCGTGACCGCGCAGCCCACCACCGCCGCCAAGTAGTCCGGCCATCAGATCCGTCCTTCCCGGGCCAACGTGCCGACGATCTCCTGGGCGAAGCCCTCGAGCTCGCCGGCGAACAGGCCCAGCCGGTTCACGTAGAGGTTGTAGGCCATGACCGCGGGCACCGCTACGGCGAGCCCGCCGACCGTTGTGACGAGCGCTTCGGCCACGCCGGGCGCCACCGCCGTGATGTTGCCGGAGCCACCGACCGCGATCCCGATGAATGCGTCCATGACGCCCAGCACGGTACCGAGCAGGCCGAGGAGCGGACTGACGGAGCCGAACGTCGCGAGCCACGGGAGGAACCGCGCGGCGGTGTCGCGCTCCCCCGCCACCTCTTTGGCCAGCACCATCCGCAGGGCCTCCAGCTGCGTCGTCGTGAGCGTCCCGGCCGCTGTGGGGCTGGCGGGATTAGCCGGGACGCCGGTGCCCTTGAGACTCCCCGGCTTCAGCTCGGAAAAGAAGTGGACGGCCTCGCGGAGTAACCGATTGTACGGCGACGGCGGCAGCCGCATGGCGGCGTGATAGGCTTCCTCGAGTCGCGGCGCCTTCTCGACCTCGGCGAGAAAACGGTCGCCGAGCTGTCGCATGCGGCGAAATTGCCACCACTTCAGCACGATCAGATACCACGAGACCAGTGAGAAGACCGCAAGGATGGCGAGAACGAACTGTGTCTCGCCGCTGGACGTGAGCACCAATTCCCACGGCGTCGTGGGGATCGCGCCTCGAACCTGTACGAGCACCCTAGCCTCCTCGGTAACCGTGGGGGTGAGCCTGATGCCAGCGCCAGGCACTGCCCAGAATCTCCTCCAGACTCGAATGCGATGCCCGCCATCCTAACACCGTCGCTGCGCGGTTCACCGCCGCGACCAACTCCGGCGGATCGCCGGGGCGGCGTGGCCGCTCCACCGTCGGCACGTCCCGGCCTGTGACGCGGCGTGCGGCGGCGATTACCTCACGCACCGATCGGCCGGCACCTGTTCCCAGATTCACCGCTAATGCGGTGTGGTCGTCGAGCTCCACGTCGAGCGCTCGCAAATGAGCGTCGGCGATGTCGGCCACATGGACATAGTCGCGAACCGCTGTGCCGTCGATGCTCGGGTAGTCCGTACCGTAGATCTCCAGCGGGCGTTTGCCGAGCGCGGCCGCAAGGACATTCGGAATCAAATGCGTCTCTGGATCATGATCCTCGCCGCGTAGCTCGGTCGCGCCGGACGCATTGAAATACCGTAAGCTCACCACTCCCATTCCGTGCCCCGGACCAGCGTCCGCGAGCAGCTGCTCGAAATCCCGCTTCGTCTCGCCGTACGGATTCACCGGCCGCTGCGGCGAGTCCTCGGTAATGGGAATCGTCGCCGGGTTCCCGTACACCGCGCAGGAGGACGAGAAAACGAAACGGCGGACCCGGGTGCGAACCGCTGCCTCCAACAGTACACGGGCGGCCGTCACATTGTTGGTCACATACTTCTGCGGCTGCGCAACCGACTCGGGCACGAGCGCGAACGCGGCCAGGTGGATGATGGCCGCGATGCGTTCCCGCTCGAGCAGTGCGTCGAGCAGCTCGCGATTTCCCACATTTCCCTGGACCAGGCCGGCCCCCCGAGCCACGGCCTGGCGGTGGCCGGTGCTCAGGTCGTCGAGTACGACCACCGCATGCCCTCGGTCGAGGAGCTGATCTACGATGACACTGCCGATGTACCCTGCTCCGCCCGTGACGAGGATCCGTGATGTCACGCGGGGGGCTCCATCCCGAACAGCCGGCGTAGGGCCTCCAGCAGGCCGTAGCCGCGCCCCTCTTCAGCCGCCGTCTTGAGGGCGATGGTCGGCTGGTGTAGGAACTTGTTGAGCAATGTCTGGCTCAATTGTTCGACGCGGGCCCGATCCTCCGGGCTGAGGTGCCCCAGATGTCGAAGGGCCCGCTCGAGCTCGGCGGCGCGCAGGTCATCCATCCGCTGCCGGAGCTCCTTGATCGCGGGAACGACGCCGAGGCCGCCGTACCACGCCCAGAATAGATCCGTTTCTTCTTCGACGATTCGCTCGGCGGCGGGGATCTCGTCGCGGCGGCGGGCGGTGGCTTGCGCAGCCACCGTCTGCAAGTCGTCGACGTCATAGAGAAATACGTTCTCGAGCTGGGCCAGCGCGGGATCGACATCGCGCGGCACGGCGAGATCGAGAATGCAGAGCGGCCTGCCGCGACGCGCGCCCCCCCCAATCACGGTCCCGACGCGCTCCCAGGTCACCACGGCCTGCGGTGCGGCGGTCGAGCAAAGCGCAATGTCGGTGGTCGCGAAGTGTGGCCACGCCTCATCGAGCGACACCGCCCGCGCGCCGAGTCGTTCTGCAATGGCGCGGGCCCGCTCCTGCGTGCGGTTCGCCACCAGCGTAATCTGCACGCCTTGATCGCTCAGACACGTCGCGGCCAGCTCGGCCATGTCGCCGGCGCCGAGGATGAGGGCGGTGCGGCCGGCGAGATCGCCGAAGATTTTGCCTGCGACGGCCACGCCCGCGGAGGCCGCCGAGGCGGTGCCCATCCCGAGGCCCGTTTCGGTACGAACCCGAGAGCCCACGTACAGCGCCGACTGAAACAGGCGGTGCAGCACGGGGCCGGCCTGCGCGCGCGACGCCTCCCAGGCTTCGCGAACCTGGCCCTGGATCTGCGACTCACCGAGAATCACCGAGTCGAGTCCAGCGGACACGCGGTAAAGATGGCGGACGGCGTCGCGGTCGCGCGCGATGTAGCCGTATTCGCGCGCACCACCAGCAGGTGCTACCGGAAGCCGCTCGCCGAGCAGCGACCACACCGCCTCGAGCGCCGGCTCATCGTCCGCCACCAGATAGAATTCGGTCCGGTTGCAAGTGGACAGCAGCACCCCGCCGCTGGCGCCGGCGGCCATCACGCGTGCCAACGCGCGCGGCACTTCGTGCGCACCATGCGCGAAGCGCTCGCGCACGTCGAGCGGCGCGGTGCGGTGATTCACGCCGACGACCTTGATGCCCCCCCCCATCTCCGTCTGACCCGTCACAGGAACCGCTCGGCGCCGGGCTGGGTCAGCTTCAGCGCGACGTAGACCAGCAAGACCGCGCCAAAGCCCGCGATGCTCGCGAGGGCAGCGCGCCGGCCCGCCCAGTGGCGCACGACGCGGACCCAGACGGCCCATCCGAGCACCACCCAGGTAAAGATGCCCCACACGACCTGCGCCTTGGCGACGTGCAGGCC
>WNGQ01000503.1_pt1 | contig 41070 bp, 37 predicted proteins | sample 5407661 | NCBI WGS metagenome assembly WNGQ01 (sample SAMN13153382, study PRJNA577476) | soil metagenome | isolation source: 60 cm soil or saprolite under Garry oak tree replicate 2 | place: USA:California | collected 2016-06-15 | reverse complement strand
AGCCATTCCAAGAGGACCCTGCACGTCGACGACGCGCCGTCCGGCAAGGTAGCGCTTGATGGTGCGCGACGTTTCCTCCTCGATCTCCGACCAGGCCGCGTCGGATATCGGGGCAAGCTCGCGATGAAGATTATTCATGAGGCGGGATCTCCTTTGAGCGAACCAATGCCGAGCGAGCCCTCGCGTCTGGGTGACGGCTGTGGCGCTGGAACGGCGGGCTCGTCAGAAAGCTCCGCAACCGGATCGTCGTTGGCGACGTTGTCCAGGAAGGTTGCGGACGGCACGAAGAACAGGTTGCCGGTCTTGGCAACGCTGAAATCGAGCAAGCGATCGTAGTTGCCGGGGGGACGACCGACGAACATGTTCTCCAGCATCTGCTCGATCGTTCGCGGCGAACGCGCGTAACCGATGAAATAGGTGCCGAACTCCTTCTCCGCAGCGCGGCCGAACGGCATGTTGTCGCGGATGATCTTGATTTCCTTGCCATCCTCCACGACCTTGGCGAGCGCGTTGTGGGCGTAGGTCGGTTTCACGGTGTCATCAAGCTCAATATCCGAAAGCTTGGTGCGGCCGATGATGCGCTCCTGGGCTTCGGTCGATAGCGCATTCCAGCCAGCCAGATCATGCAGGTATTTTTGCACGATCACGTAGCTGCCGCCGGCGAAGACGGCGTCTTCGGCGCCGACATGAGCGGCGTCGATCGCGGCCTGCCCGGTCGGGTTCTCGGTGCCATCGACAAAGCCGATGAGATCGCGGTCGTCGAAATAGCGAAAGCCGTGCACCTCGTCGACGGGCGAAACCGCCCCGCCGAGCCGGGTCATGATTTGCGTCGCCAGTTCGAAACAGAGATCCATGCGCCTGGCGCGAATGTGAAAGAGCAGATCGCCCGGTGTCGCAACGGCATGGCGCGCGCCGGCCCTGATTTCCCGAAAAGGGTGCAGGTCCGCCGGCCGCGGCTGGCCAAAGAGCCTGTCCCATGCATCGGATCCACTCGCGCTGCCGGGGTTGATCGTCACGACCATGAAGATCGCGGCGCGGGTCAAAGCCTGAACCACCGGCTGTGGCACGGGAGGCAGGTCGGATGGCGTGCCGGGCGCTGTCATTGGACCTGCTCCGTCCGCCGTGCCCGGTGAAAGGAACTCATTCAGCTTGCCTGATCTTGATGGGATTGCCCTCGAAAAGGACGACTGACGTTGGAACCAACTAGCGATTGCGTGTGGCCTCTATGCACCAGCTGCTTGGGGTCGGGGATGCCGCAGCATCTTATCGGCACTCTGGCCCAGGTTCAAATATGGGAAGCGTCGAGGCGCCGTGACGTGAGGCGACCGGCCGGCCGCATCATCTGCGAGCCATCAGCGGTCTCCGGCGCGGAGGTCGCGGCGCGCGCCCAGCAGCGCAGCGGCATCAGGGATGTTCTCTTGCTCCGGCGCGTCGCGCCGGCCCGACAAATAAACTCCGCGATAGCCTGGCGAACATGATAGGCTTCGCGAAGGGCTCACCCGATCCCGCGCGCTGTTCCGAAGTTCGATGAGTCTCTCCACGCGAGTCTGTCAGGGGGATGCAAATGAGTTCAACCCTCAAGGTTCACACGCCGGACACGAGAAGCCTGATCGAAAAGATCAAGGCCGAGATCAGGAAACGTGCGGAGGCCAAGGCCAAGCGGATGCTGCTGAAGAGGCCCAAGAGGCTGACGAAACGCTACGGCTAGTCAGCCAGCTCATCACCGGTCCCCTTGAAGATGGTTCTCAGCAATCGCCACAGTTCGCGGTGCCCGGCGGTTTGACCGCCTTGCTGGAGATAGTCCGCAATGTCCATCGTTGCCGTTTGGAAGTCGATCGTGCCCCCGACGGTCGCCTCCAGATGCGCCACCTCACGCTCGACGTATAGACGCTTGCTGTCCGTATCGAAGACGAGGGTGCATCGATCCGCGTGCGTGACTTCCGGGCCTTTGACCTGACAAAACAATTCGCGTTTGAGAAGAGCCATGTTGAGCTCCTGTCAGAAGTGCTGACCTAACTCAGCCTCGATCGAATCATACCAGTCTTTCCGGTGATGCGGCAGTGCCGGCGTTCGCATGCGAGCAACGTCGCCCGCCGCCGGCGTGGTGCCATCGCGCGACAAAGTGAGGGTGCGGCATCACCGGGCGCGCATCAGGACGTTCGTTTTGGTCCGATCGCCTCGAACTGCGCCTTCTGCTCGTCGGAGAGCGTCGCATAAAACTCCTCGAGCGCGTCGCTCACGAGATTGACCGCCTGCTGCATGGCATCGAGCCGGTCGTCCACAGCGTCGAGGCGGGCGAGGGGCGTGAGCGCGTCCTTCGGCCGACAGGCGTTGTTCAGGATGTCGACGGCCCTGGCGCTGGCTTTCCGTAAGCCTTCAAGCGCTGTGCGTTGCGTGTCGTTCGGGTGCAGCGCGGCCTCGATCTGATCGGCCGGCCACGGCAGCGTGGCGGCTTGCGCCGCGTCGCAACCTTGCGTGTCCGCGGGCCGGTTTGCAGCGGCCGCCTTCCGCCGATCGTCGCCGAGCGCATTGAATTTTGCCTTCTGGGCGTCGTCCAGCAGCTCGAAGAATTTCTCCAGCGGCGGCTGCAGGTCGAGCTCCGCCTTGATCATCGCCGCGAGGCGCTGCTGCATGATGGCCAGTCGCTGCGGCGCCGTGAACGTCGCCTGCGTCGAACACGACGCCCGGATCATTCGGGCGGCCGAGATCCATGCCTTGGCAAGATCGTCCAACGCGGCGTGCTGCGCTTCATTCGGCTGGATCGCCTGCAGAATTGGATCGACCGGGAGGCCCGCCGTTTCGCTCCCTCCAGCGCCGCAAAGCTCTTGCGCCGGAGGGACCCTGCGATGGCTCCGGCCGGACGGCCTCGGCCCCGCATAGGCGGCGAGATCGGTCTGTCCATAAGGCGCGAAGATCCCGGCTGAGATGTCCGGATAGCCGTAGTCCCAGAGGCCAATGCCGTCACCCCAGAGCGCGTAGTCGTAGATATCGTCATAGGCGAATGGCCAGAACACCGGCCCGACCCATCCATATCCGCCGTCGCCGTGTCGCCACCACCCGTTTGCGCTGCGGCCGCCATGCCAGCCCGCCAGCGCTGCCGCCGCGGCGATTTGCGTGCGTGTCGCCGAGTCGCCGGGCGGACGCGCAGACTCCGCCGCCTTGCCGGCGTCTTGCGATCTGACGTCCTGCGATCTGACGTCTCGCGATCTCAGGGTAGCCGTTCGGATATGGTCGTGACGCGAACGACCGCGATGGAGTCCGCCAACCGCAAGGACCCCGCCGAGCGCCAATCGCGCGACCCCAAGCGGACCCATGCCAAGATGCGCTCTGGCGAACGCCTCACTCGACAGCAAGGTGGCCAGAACGGCAACGGCAATTCCAATGCGGGACTTCGACATGGCACCCTCCCGCACCAGGCCTCATCGCGTCAGTCTAGACGACTCGATGAGGAACCGAAAGTTCCTTTCATCGCCAAGACCTGGTGCGTTCATTTGCCCAAGATGTTAGCGATGCGTGACGATGGAGGTTCGCATGAACAACGTCACGATCAGCCGGCGCGGACTGTTGTGGTCCGGCGCCGCGATCACATTGGTCGCCGCGGGCGGCATGATCGCTGCGTGGCGAGCCCGGCCGGCCGACCCGGCGGGGCCGGCGTATTCGGCCTGGACGCTCTGGAACGACGCTTCGGTCCGCAACACCCCGCTCGCGCTGGTGGCCGCGGGCGTGCTTGCGGCCAATCCGCATGACACGCAGCCCTGGTTGTTTCATGTCACCGACAATTCGATCGAGATCTTCGCCGACACCTCGCGCCATCTCGGCGCCATGGATCCCTTCCTGCGCGAACTCCATATCGGCCTTGGTTGCGCGGTGGAAAACATGGCGCTGGCGGCGCCCGCCAACGGCTATCGGGTGGTGGTCGAGCCCGTGGCCGGTGCGCTGGACAAACTCGCGGACCGGCGTGGGGCAGCATTGGCGGCGACGCTGCGTCTGGCGCGGATCGATCGGCCATCGTCGCCCGTCCCCGCCTATGAGGCGATCCCCAGGCGCCACACCAACCGATACCCCTATGACCGCGCAAAGCCGCTGCCCGATGGCTGGCGCGACGCCTTGTCCGGCCTTGTGGATCACCCCGACGTCCGTCTCTTCCTGTTCGATGCGGGCGCCTCTCGCGCCGCGTATGACTCCGCCGTGATCGAGTCCACCCAGGCGATCATCGATGATGCGGCGATGATCGCCGACAGCGATCGCTGGATAAGGAGCACGCCGGCCGAAATCGAGCAATTCCGCAGCGGCCCGACGCTGGAAACTGCCGGGCTTTCCCCGATGACGCTGTTGCTGGCCAAGACCCTTCCCTTGCCCGATTCGATGAAGCACGACGGCTGGTTCACGCAGACGCGGGACGGGATGCTCGCGACGGCGCCGCTGACCGGGTTGATCGCGGTGCGCGACCGCTACGACCGTCCGCTCGCGCTCGCGGCCGGCCGTGTCTGGCAGCGCCTGCACCTGAACGGCACCCTTGCGGGCGTCGCCATGCAGCCGCTCAATCAGCCGGCGGAGGTCGTGGATCGGGACCGCCAATTGGGGCGCGACCGAGGTTGGGACCGCCGCGTCGCAGACCTGACCGAGACGACGGACTGGCAGCCCACCTTCTTCTTCCGGGCCGGAATATCCAACGCCGTGGCGGGGCCGAGCCCGAGGCGCGCGCTCGCCGATACGTTGACCGGCTGAGCGTACGCCTGCTACCGGTTGGGCACCGGCTGCGGCGGACGCAGCGAAAAACCCGACCTGCGAACGGCAGCAGGCGATGGTTTTGCAGCGTCACGGCGTGATGAGCCGCGCCGGGCATCCTCGACGGATTCGAGATAGGAGGCGAGCGCCCAGGCCGAACGCGAATTGCTGGCGTAGTGCTGCTGCAGGAACAAATAAAGCGTGACCCTGAAGCGGCCCTTGGCAAGTCCGTGTGCGCCGCGATGGCAGGTCCCGCAAGTGTCGGCAAACAGCTTGCCAGCCGATTTGCCTTCGTCGAGATTTTCGGCGTGCACCGCTTGACCGGCCAGCGCGGCAATCGTGCCAAGGGCGAGAAGACTGCGCCGCAGTTTCTGCTGGAACCTGAAGTTCGAAATCATTTGCATGCTGCAGTCATCCTGTGCCGCGAACGTACCCATGCCCCGTCATGTTGAACGAAGGCGACCCTCAATCCACGCCGTGAGCACCCTTATGGTCGAAGAGCGTGAAAAAGACGAGAGCGCGCTTCACCCTCCAGGGGAGGGCGAATGTCGTCCCGGACAAGCGAGCTGCTGATCCGGGACCCATAACCACTGATGTATGTTGTTGCACTGGCTGGAGCCGCAACTTCGCACAACGCAAACACTTGTGGTTATGGGTTCCCGCTTTCGCAGGACGACGAGTTGATAGAGGCGTCGAGTGGTATGACTTGCATTTCGAGGAGCGCCAAACCTATTCGCAGATCATGCCTGCCGTGATCACGATCTACCCCACGATCCGCTCCAGCAGATCGTGCACGAGGCCGCTCAACAGATCGAGCTTGTATCCGGTCATCGGCAACGGACTGGCGTTGGTCGTCGCGCGGCGCGCGGCTTCGGTGATCGTGTCGGTGTTGGCCTCGGCGCCCAGCAAGAGCGCTTCCGACGCCGGCAGACGCAGCGGCCGCGCCGCGATGCCGCCGGCGGCGATGCGGACGAAACGAAACCTGCCGTTCTCGATCACCGCGCGGATGCAGACCTCGACCAGCGGCCATTCGGCGTGGCTGCGGCTGATCGCGCGCTTGTAGAGCGCGCGTTCGCCGGCGAGCGGGGAGGCAAGTGCCGCGCTCTGGATGATCTCGCCGGGCTTCAGCGCGTGGTCGGCCGAGCCGTCGGAGCCATCGCCAAGCAGCTCCGAGATCGACAGGCCGCTTCTACGATCGGTGTCCACAGTCGCCTCATAGGCGAGCAGGGCGGCGGCCATCGAGGAGGGATGCGGTGCAACGCAGGGACCGAGGTCGAACGCCACGTGATAGAGATGGTTGCCGGATCGGGCCGGGCACGCGCCGCCACCCTTCTTCAGGCAGGCGAGATGCGGGTTGCGGTAGTACCAGCAGCGCGAGCGCTGGGCGAGGTTGCCGCCGAGCGTGGCGACGTTTCGGATCTGCGGCGTCGCGAGCCCGAGCGCGGTGGCCGCGAGGCCCGGATAGCCTTCCACGATGCGCCGGTCGGCGGCGATCGCAGCGATCGTGGTCAGCGCGCCGATGACGATCGTGCCCTCGGCGGTCCATTGGATCCCGGTCTCCTCCGTCGGCTCGAGGTCGATCACCGGACCTTTCGAGACGCCGCTGCGCCGCCGTTCGGAAAGATCGGTGCCCGCGGCGCGATACTCGGATGTTGCCGTGTCTGACATTGTCATGCGGCCGTCCTCCCCTTCAGCGCGGCGATCAGGCGGTCGGGCCGCACCGGGATCTCCAGACAGCGGACGCCGATCGCGTTGTAAATCGCGTTGGCGATGGCTGGCGAGGTCGGAATGGTCGCGACCTCGCCGATGCCGACGCTGCCGCCCAACACATGGTCGAAGCCGCCTTCGTCGAAATGCACGTCGATGCGCGGCGTATCGGCGATCCCGGGGATGCGATAGTCCTCCATGCTGGTCGAGAGCACGCGCCCGGTGCCAGGATCGGTTTCGCGCGCTTCATAAAGCGCGTAACCGATGCCCTGGATCACCGAGCCCGCTGCCTGGCTCCGCGCCAGCATGGGCGCTGCGAGCTTTCCGATCGCAAGGCCGGTGTGGGCGTTGAGGACGCGGACATGGCCGAGCCAGGTATCGACCTCCACCTCGATCACCTGCACGGAGCTTGCAACGCCTGCGCCCACGATGATGTTCGAGAAGAAGCGCAGCATCCAGCCGAACACCATTCCCAACAAGCCCGCTTGCTTGAACGGCGAGCGGATGTCGGGCGAGCTCGGCACTTTGTCCTTCGGCCTTTCCGCCGACACCGCGAGATCGGGCGATGCGGCGATCAGCTCCCGCCACGGCGCGTTGGAGCCCTTGAGTGGCGGCTTGGAGGCCTTGCGCTCGATCGCGGCTTTCAGCTTCTCGACCGCAAGGAGCGCGGTGGGCACGACAGATGCGGTCACGCGGCTGCCGCCCGAGCCCGGCCCTTCCGGGAATTTCGAGTTTCCGATGCGGACCTCGATATCCTCGGGGTCGAGCCCGAATTCCTTCGCGACCGTGTTGGCGATGACCGTGCGCGTGCCGGTGCCGATATCCTGCGCGGCCGTGCTGGCGACGATGCGGCCCTTGCTGACGGCGAGCTCGACCGTCGAGCCCGGCTGCCAGAAATAGAACCAGTATCCGGTGGCGACGCCGACGCCCCTGCGATAGCGGCCGCTCTGCGTGGAGGCGTCTTTCCGTTTTCGCCAGACCTCGAGCGAGGCCGCCCAGTCATAGAGGCGCTGGCGGTTGGGATCGCGGTCCCAGCGTTTGCGCAACGCAATCGGATCGAGCTTCAGGCGCAGCGCCGCTTCGTCGACCGCCTGCTCCAGCGCGAGCGCCATCGGCGGACCGCCGGGGCCGCGGAACGGCGCGCCCGGCGGCAGGTTGCTGACGACGTCGAAATCCGCGAGCTCCTTGGCCTCCGCCGGATAGATCAGGCGCGCCAGCGTTGCGATCGTCGAGTTGATCGCGGCGCCGGTATCGGCATGGGCCGTGAGCGACAGCGCCTTGAGAGCTCCGTCCGGGGATGGCAGCAGCGCCACCTTCATCTCGGCTCCCGGCCGATAGCCGGTCACGGAGAGCTCTTCGTCGCGGTCGAACGCGACCCGGACCGGCGCCTTGGCTTCGCGGGCCAAATCGATCGCGGCGATGGTCTCGATGCCGAGCGCGCCCTTGGAGCCGAAGCCGCCGCCGACATGGTCGGCGATCACGCGCACCTTCTCGCGCGGCAGCTTGTAGCGTTTGGCGATGTCCTCCATCACGTGGAATACCCCCTGTGTCGACACATGCACGGTGAGCTGATCGCCATCGAAGCGCGCGACCGCCGCATGCGGCTCGAGACAGGCGTGCGCTTGCGTCCCGGCGCGGAAGGTTGCCTCCACCAGGAGCGGGTTGGCCGCCTTGCGGGCCTCGTCGATCCAGCTGTGCACGCGTTTGGTCTTGTAGGAGAACGCCGCGGAGGGCCCGCGAACATTGCCCTTCCAGGGCGTGGGCGCTCCGCCGCCTTCGGAAACGTTGCCGGCCCTCTTGCGATTTGCCTTTTCGAACACGACCGCCGCGTCCGGCTGCCGCGCCGCATCGAGCCCGATCACAGCTGGCAGTTCTTCGCTGACGACACGGATCGCGGCGATCGCCTGCAACGCAATCTCGCGCGTCGTCGCGGCAATGGCGGCAATCGGCGCGCCGACATAGCGAACCGTGTGGTCGTCGGCGAGCAGCGAGATGGCGGCCGCAACGCCGGGAATGGCGCGCGCCGACGCAAGGCCGAGTTGGCTGATCCTGGCATGCGCCACGTTGGCGCGCAGGATGACGCCTTCGAGCTGGCCGTCGTGACGGATATCGACGGTGTATTTTGCAGCTCCCGTCACCTTGTCGCGCGCCTCCAGGCGCTGCGCGATGATTTTCTGTCCGTCGAAGCGGCCGGCGCAGGCGTCCGCTACCGCCCGGAAAATGCTGTCATAGGCGCCGCAGCGGCACAAATGCCCCGAGAGCGCAGCGCCGATCTCCTCGCGCGACGGCACCGCCATGCCTCGCTCCGCACGCCAGCGGTCATGAAAGGCGGCCGCCTCCACGATGAACCCCGGCGTGCAAAATCCGCATTGCAGCCCGTCGTACGCCATGAAGGCCTTCTGAATCGGATGCAAACTCTCCGCGCCGATGCCCTCGACCGTGGTCACCGCCTTGCCTGACGCTGCCTTCGCGGGCAGCAGGCAGCTTGCGACCGCAACGCCATCGATGAGGACGGTGCATGCGCCGCAGACGCCGGAGCCGCACACCAGCTTGGTTCCGGTGAGGCCGATCTGGTCGCGGATGACATCGACGAGAAGCGCATCGCCATGCTCGGCAATGGATGCCTCGCGGCCATTGATCGTGATGGGGCTCATTTCCGATCTCCAATTTTTGTAGTGCGGTCAGTCGCCGGCTTCGACGCGATGACGGCGCCTGCAATCAACGTTCGGACGATGATTTCGACATCCTGCAGAAAGGCCTCCGCGGGCTGCATCGACGGGAAGGCCGATTTGGCGCCGTTGATCGACATTTCGATGTAGCGCGTGAGCGCCGAAGGAGTCATGTCGGCGGCGAGGGCGAGATGCTTTTTGCGGCAAATATCTTCGATCGTGGCGGTCGCTTGCGCGGCATGGAGGGCAGCATAGCGATAATAGAGGTCGCGCGCCTGGATCAGATGTTCGGAAAACAACTCCTCGACGTAGGGCGAGCCTTCGAAAGAGGCGATGAACAGTTTGAGCCTGGCGCCGACCAGCGCAGTGATGATGTCGGCGAGCGAGCCGCCGGCCTGCTCAGCGGCTTGTGCCGCCGCGCGCCCGGCCGCGAGCGCGTCGTCGTTCACGCGTGCGATCACCGCGCTGAACAAGGCTTCCTTGGACCTGAAGTGGTGATACAGCGCCTGCCGCGTCAGGCCTGCGGTTTCCGCGATCTCTTCGATCGAGGAGCGGCGAAAGCCGTGCCGGCGAAACACGATCATCGCAGCCTCGAGAATGCGGTCGCGCGTGCTCATTTGACGATTTTGACAAATGGCGTCGAAATGTCAAATGACATGTCCGCGACGGGCAGCGAGGGTGAGTGGGTATCGGCGATGCGATCCTAGGTCCAACGGCCGAGCGTCAGCGCAATGGCCATCGCGGCCTCGCGAATCTCGTTGGCGAGCGACCGGTCTTCGATCGCGCGCGCGAGGACCATGCCGCCGACGCAAAGCGAGGTGAGCGCGAGGGCCCGTTGTCGGGCCGGTTGCGCCGACTGGGTCACGCCGTGCTCGAAGGTTTCGATCATCATTCGAAGCGCTGCTTCCTGCGCCACCCTGACCGAGCGGTTGGTTCGGGAGAGCTCGCTGGTCAAGCCGATCAAGGGACAGCTCGCATTGATGTTTTCGAAGTGCGGAAGCGAAAGATAGTCGCGGACGATCTGGGTGGCGCGATCCGCTGCCCTGTCGACGGTGCTGGCGCCTTCGAGTTTGCCATTGACGATGTGATTGATCGCCTCGGCGTAGAGCTCGCTCTTGCTTTGAAAATAACCGTAGAAGCCGCCCCGCGTCAGCCCTGCGCCGCCCATGATGTCGTCGATCGAGACCGCCGCGAAACCGTGCCGATTAAACAACTGTGCTGCGCTCTGGACGATCCTTTGCCTGACCTGTTCTCGATGCCGAGGCGGGCTGGGCATCCTCAGCTCCGTCCCGGTGCCGAATTGTCACTTGCCAGAATCTGTTCCGAAACATGCCGCCATATGTTCTTGATCATATTTCCTCCCCGTTGGTTGCTGTTGCCCACAGTGGGGTATCAGTCAGTAGGAACACATTCGCAAACCCATCATTCCGCCCCCTCAAACATAAAATGGCCCGATGCGGTCGGGGTTGCCGGGTCCGAAAGGGACCCGTTAGGTCCGGTGGCGGCGTGCGCCGCAGAGCGGCACGCCGACCTCGAAGGCCTACAAGAGTTGCATGCTCTCGTGCGGCTGGCGCTATGGCCACACCGTGCGCGATCGCTCGCGGGATCACATGTATCCCGACCCCAACAACCCCGGCCTGATGTGTAAGGATTTCGTTATCGGCGGCATCACCGGATCGAGCTGCTCGAATTTTTGAGGCGGGCTGGCGCGTCCAGGCCCGGCGCCAAACCGTTCAGGTCGAACTTCGAAAAGTGTCCTAGGCGCGATAGGCAGCGAGAAACATCCGTGTCGCGCTGGCGATCACCTCTGAGATTCGCTCTGGCGAGGGGGCAGGCGCCGCCTGAAAGATGAAAGGCAGGAACAGCGATGCCTGACAGGTCAGCATGAATTGCGAAGCGGCAAGCTGGCAATCGTCGATCGCAAGCTCGCCCGATGCCACATGCGCGTCGAGATAGACCGCGAGCCGGTTGATCGTCTTCTCGAGCACGCGCTCGTAATAGCGCCGGCCGACCTCCGGCATGCGCTCGGCAATGGCCATCACGGTGCGGATCGCCGATCCTCCGCCGGGCCGGCAGATCAGCGCGATATAGGCCTCGCCGAACTCGCGCAGTGTCGTCGCGACATCGCGCGCGGGATCGAAATTGAAGGCGATCTCGCCCTGTTCGAGTGCTTCTTCCTCGACGATCGCTTCGAACAGCCGGTTCTTGTCCGCGAAATAGACGTAGAGCGTGCCCTTGGAGACGCCGGCGGAGCGCGCGATTTCACCCATGCTGGCGCCATCGAAGCCGAGGTCCATGAACACCTTGCGCGCGCCGTCGAGGATCTGGCGGCGCTTCGAACTGTCCTCCTCGCTGACCAGCCGGACTGAGGTGGTATCGGGTGCAGCCATTGGGTTCATCGTCTCCGGAAAATCTCTCAACCTGTAAGTATCCCGGAAGGCGTTACCGCCTATCGTCCTTGTGAGCGAATATATCTTGACCGAACCGTTCGGTCAATGCTAACTTCTCGTTTGTGCGGAGCGGGAAGGAGCTCGTACTGGGCTCTCTGGCGCATCGCGAAGTCACTTTGAGGAGGCCTTGATGGCCGCACCGAGAGACCAGGCTGCGCGTGTTCTTCGTTCCGAGCCCGGTGAGAAAGAACCCGATACCATGCAGGAGGCCTCCGCCGCGTTGGCCGATGCGCTCCGCACCCACTTGGCCGACGAGGCGCGGCGCCGTCCAGCCGAGGCGCCTTCGAGCCCGCCGGCAACCGACAAACCGGCCGCCGCGGCACCGCCGGCCGCCGCGCCGTCGAAGCCCGGCCGGCGGCGGCTGGTCCTGATGGGGGTTGCGGCGTTGCTCGCGCTCGCCGCCGCAGGTTATGGCGTCCACTATCTCTTGGTCGGGCGCTTCTTCGTCTCGACCGACGATGCCTATGTCCGCGCCAACAACACCATGCTGGGTGCAAGGGTGAGTGGCCATGTCGCCGCGATCCTGCCCGGCGACAATACGCTGGTCCATACCGGCGACGTGATCCTCCGGCTCGACGACGGCGACTACAGAATCGCGGTCGATGCCGCGCGCACCAAGATCGCGACCCAGCAGGCCGCCATCGACCGCATCGGCCGCCAGGTCGCCGCGCAGGTCAGCGCGGTCGAACAGGCGCAGGCCAACCTCGCCTCCGCGCAAGCCGGGCTGAAGCGCGCGGACCTCGACTACGATCGCCAGCAGACGCTGAGCAACAAGGGCTTTGCCTCGCGTGCGACCTTCGAGCAGTCCGAAGCCGGACGTGACCAGGGGCTCGCCGGTGTCAAGGCGGCGCAGGCGGCGTTCGATGCCGCGCGCGACAATGTCGAAGTGACGAGAGCGCAGCAGGTGGAAGCGCAAGCGCAGCTCGCCGAATTGCAGACCGCGCTGGCCAAGGCCGAGCGTGATCTCGAATTCGCATCGGTGCGCGCGCCGGTCGACGGCATCTTCTCCAACCGCCTGGTCAGCGTCGGCGATTTCATCAGCGTCGGGCAGCGGCTCGGCAATGTCGTGCCGCTCGACGATGTCTTCATCGACGCCAATTTCAAGGAGACGCAACTCAAGCGCATCCGTCCGGGTCAGCCGGTGCAGATCTCGGTCGATGCCTACGGCCATCGCAGCTTCGCAGGCGTCGTCGACAGCATCTCGCCGGCCGCCGGCTCCGTGTTCACGCTGCTGCCGCCGGACAACGCGACCGGCAATTTCACCAAGATCGTGCAGCGCCTCCCGGTTCGCGTCCGCGTGCCGAAGGATGTGGCGCGGCAAAATCTGTTGCGCGCGGGCATGTCGGTCTACGCCACCGTCGATACGACGGCAGGCGCCAAGGATGCGGACAGCGACGCCGATCTCGACCAGCCCACGATGACCCACCCGCAATAGACCTTTGCGCGTCGGCCGTCCGCCGGACCGATGCCATCTTCCGACCCGAGCACGTTCATGGCGAACACCACCACCGCTACCCCCGCGACGATGAGCGCCCCGGCGGCGCCGTCCGAGCGCATCGAGCCGCGGCGGCTGATCGCGTTTCTGATCATGGTATTCGGGATGTTCATGTCGATCCTGGACATCCAGGTCGTCTCGGCCTCGCTGAGCGATATCCAGGCCGGCCTGTCGGCCAGTTCGAGCGAGATCCCGTGGGTTCAGACCGCGTATCTGATCGCGGAAGTGATCGCGATCCCGCTGTCGGGCTTCCTGTCGCGTGCGCTCGGCACCCGGCTGTTGTTTGCAATCTCCGCGGCCGGCTTCACGATCGCGAGCTTCCTGTGCGGTTTTGCCTCCTCCATCGAGCAGATGATCCTGTGGCGCGCGGTCCAGGGCTTTCTCGGCGCGGGCATGATCCCGACCGTGTTTGCGTCGGCCTACACGGTATTCCCCCGTTCGAAGTTCCACATCGTCGGTCCGATCATTGGTCTGGTCGCGACCTTGGCGCCGACGGTCGGTCCGACGGTCGGCGGCTTCATCACCGATGCCATGTCATGGCACTGGCTGTTCTTCATCAACATTCTCCCGGGCGTCATCATCACCGTCGGCGTGCTGGCACTGGTCGATTTCGACGAGCCGCATTTCGAACTGCTCGATCGCTTCGACTGGTGGGGCCTGGTCTTCATGGCAGGCTTCCTCGGCTCGCTCGAATATGTGCTCGAGGAAGGCCCGCAATATGAATGGATGCAGGACACCTCGATTGCGGTTTGCGCCTGGATCTGCGCGATCTCGGCGATCGCATTCTTCTGGCGCGTTCTGACCGCGGCCGAGCCGATCGTCGATATCCGTGCCTTCGGCAACCGCAATTTCGGTATCGGCTGCGTGCTGCAGTTCTGCATCGGCATCGGGCTTTACGGCCTGACCTATGTCTATCCGCGCTACCTCGCGGAGGTGCGCGGCTACAGCGCGATGATGATCGGAGAGACCATGTTCGTCTCCGGCATCACCATGTTCCTGATGGCGCCCGTGGTCGGGCGGCTGATGCTGCACTTCGACATGCGCTACATCATCGCGTCCGGTCTCGTCATTTTCGCGCTCGGCGCCTGGCAGATGACGGGGATCACGCGCGACTATGATTATGATGAATTGTTGGTGCCGCTGATCCTGCGCGGGATCGGCATGATGCTCGCGATGGTGCCGACCAACAACATCGCGCTCGGAACACTGGGGCCGGAGCGGGTCAAGAACGCCTCCGGCCTGTTCAACCTGACGCGCAATCTCGGCGGCGCGGTCGGGCTCGCGCTCATCAATACCGTGCTCAACGACCGCACGGACCTGCATATCGCGCGCCTGCAGGAGCGGGTGACCTGGGGCAACGCCACCGCGACCGAGACGCTCAACATGCTGACCCAGCGCATGCAGGGCATGGGCGACGCGTCGCTGATGGCGATGAAGCAGCTCTCGCAGATCGTGCATCGCCAGGCGGTCGTGATGGGCTATGGCGACGCCTTCTTCATGCTCGCCTTGTTCTACATCGGCCTGAGTTTTCTGGTCCTGCTCTTGAGCAAGCCCGTCGCGATCGCCGCGCCGCCGGGGCATTAACCGCGAGGTTGCCAAACCGCGTCGACGCATTTATAAGCATTTCATTGTCGCTCGAACCGGGGAGGATTTGCATGATTACGTCTAATTCGCAGATCGCGACCTCGCGTCCGAAGCCCATGCTGGACGCCTGTTTCGCCCTTTGAGGGCGTTCTCCGACAGCGTCGATCGGGTCTGACGTCCCGATCCCAAACCTCCCGCTAAGCCACTGTTTTTCATCGACGACGCCCGGATCAGGCCCCGTGCCGCCGCGCATCGTCCCAAATGGAGCCGGCCGGTGCGAAAGCATGGCCGGATAGCACCATGAGCATTCGAGCCAACCGGCCCGCCGCGATCCGCGTGGTCATTCCTTTCGTGTTCCGCCACTGGCTGAAGCAGCCGGCGCTGGCGTTGGCGATCGCCGGCGGATTGCTGGGTGCGACCGTCGCCGACCTCTTCATGCCGCTGTTTTCGGGCCAACTGGTCGATGCGCTGACGCTGGGCGCCGCCGATCCGGCCGCGCGCCGGTCGGCCTGGCTCGCCTTTGCCGCCATCGTCGCGCTCGGACTGTCATCGATGATCCTGCGCCTCGGCGGGTTGCAGGCGATCGTGCCGTTCACGCTGAAGATCATGTCGGACGTGGCGCGCGACGCCTTCGTGCGGGTGCAGCGCTTCTCGACCGACTGGCACGCCAACAGCTTTGCCGGCTCGACCGTGCGCAAGATCACCCGCGGCATGTGGGCGCTCGATCTCTACAACGACACCATCCTGCTGGCGCTGTTGCCGTCATTCGCCGTGCTGGTGGGCTCGATGATCCTGCTCGGGTTGCACTGGCCCGCGCTCGGCCTCGTGGTCGCGATTGGCGCCGCGATCTACGTTCCGATGGTCATCCTGTTCTCGACGCGCTACATCGCGCCGGCAGCGCGCGTCTCCAACGCCTGGGACACCAGGGTCGGCGGCACGCTGGCCGACGCCTTGACCTGCAACGCCGTGGTGAAATCGTTCGGCGCGGAAGCGCGTGAGGACGCGCGTCTGGTGCGCGTGCTCGACCGCTGGCGCAGGCGCGTGCGGCGGACCTGGCAGCGTTACAACTACACCGCGGCCGCACAATTCGCGGTGCTGCTGGGCCTGCGCGGCTCGGTGATTGGCGGCTCGCTCCTGCTGTGGATCGCGGGCCGGGCCTCGCCGGGCGACGTCACCTATGTGCTGACCAGCTACTACATCATCCATGCCTATTTGCGCGACGTCGGCATGCACATCAACAATCTGCAGCGCTCGGTGAACGACATGGAAGAGCTCGTCGCAATCCACGACGAGGCGATCGGCATTGCGGACGCCGCCGACGCGAAGGCAATCGACATCGCGGGTGGTCGCATCGCCTTCGAGGACGTGACGTTCCACTATGGCGGCCACCGCAGGCCGCTCTACGACGGCCTCTCGCTGGACATCCGTGCCGGCGAGCGCGTCGGCCTGGTCGGCCGTTCCGGCTCCGGCAAGACCACGTTCGTCAAGCTGGTGCAGCGGCTTTATGATGTCTCGGGCGGGCGGATTCTGATCGACGGGCAGGACGTCGCGCAGGCGACGCAGCAATCGCTCCGTAGCCAGATCGCGATCGTGCAGCAGGAGCCGATCCTGTTCCACCGTACGCTCGCCGAAAACATCGCCTATGGCCGGCCGGGCGCGAGCTGGGCCGCGGTCGAGCAGGCGGCGCGGCTTGCCAACGCGCATGAGTTCGTCCTGCGCCTGCCCAAGGGCTACGGCACGCTGGTGGGCGAACGCGGCGTCAAGCTGTCGGGCGGCGAGCGGCAGCGCGTCGCGCTGGCGCGGGCCTTCCTTGCCGACGCGCCGGTCTTGATCCTGGACGAGGCGACCTCGAGCCTCGATTCGGAATCGGAGGCGCTGATCCAGCAGGCGATGGAGCGGCTGATGAAGGGGCGCACCGCGATCGTGATCGCGCACCGGCTGTCGACGGTGCGCAGCCTCGATCGCATCCTGGTGTTCGATCACGGCGAGATCGTCGAGCAGGGCAGCCATGCCGCGCTGACGGCCCGGCCGGGCGGACTCTATCGCTCCTTGTTCGACCGCCAGGCGACGGAGTTCGGCAACGTCTCGGCGGCGGGGTGAGGAACTGGAGCGGGATGGCTTTCCCTGCATCGTCATCCCGCTCGGGTACCAGCGAGAGCCGGCACTGCGAACTCGTACGGTCACTGCAGACATGCGCGCCGGCATCCTCCGATCGGTGGACGAATTATATTGCGACACAAAATATGACGCCGGTTGTGATCGATCCCACAAACTATCCTGATACCGGACAGGTATGATCCTGAGGATGTTGGTGACAGCCCGATGACGGGCTGTCACTTCGTTGCCGGCACTGGTCCGACCGCGACACGGCCTTCGGCCGCGCTTGCCGGTCATTGCGACGTTTGATCAGACATTTTCGGAAACACCGGAGGATATCTTGGAATGGATCGCGCAACACGTCGGCAATTGGCGACCCAGCCGCCCGCGTCAGCAGAGGACAATCAGACGCTCAGCGACTTCATCGGCGACGTTTATGACGCAGCTCTCGATCAATCGCTCTGGCCGTCATTGATCGACCGGGCCGCGCGTTTCGTTGGCGGCGTCGGCGCGGCGTTGTTTTCCAAGGATGGCGCCGGGCGGCTCGGCGAGGTCCGATACGATGTCGGAATCGACCCTTATTACAAGCAGCTCTACTTCGATAAATATATCGCATTCGATCCCGCCACGACGACCCAGTTCTTCGCGGAGATCGGCGAACCTTGCGCGACAAACGACGTGATGCCCTACGCCGAGTTCGCCAAGACCAGGTTCTATCAGGAATGGGTTCGGCCGCAGGGCTTGGTCGATTTTATGACTGCCGTCCTCGACAAGTCGGCGACCAGCGCGGCGATGTTCGGCGTGTTCAGGCATGAACGAAACGGCATCGTCGACGACGAAGCGCGCCACCGCATGCGTCTGATCGTTCCCCATATCCGGCGCGCGGTTCTGATCGGCAGAATGTTCGATCTCAAGGCTGCGGAGCTCGCGACATTCGCCGACACGCTGGACGGGCTTAGCGCGGGCATGTATCTCGTCGATGCGGCGGGGCGTGTCGTTCATGCCAATGCCGCAGGGCACGTCATCGTCGCTCAAGCCCAGGTTCTGCGCGTCGTCGCCGGGCGGTTGGTCGCCAACGATACAAGAATTGACCGGACCTTGCGTGACATATTTGCAGCAGCCGGCCAGGGCGACGCTGCGCTCGGCGTCGCGGGAATCGCGGTACCTTTGACTGGAAAGGATGGCGAGCGTTACGTCGCTCATGCCTTGCCCCTGACATCGGGTGCACGGCGCAGCGCCGGCATCACCTACACCGCCGCGGCGGCTCTGTTCGTCCGCAAGGCGGAGATGTTTGCGCCGTCGCCTCCCGAGGCCATCGGCAAGGCATTCGAGCTGACGCCGACAGAACTTCGCGTGCTGCTCGCGATCGTCGAGGTGGGGGGTATTGCAAGCGTCGCCGCGGCGCTTGGGGTCGCCGAATCCACCGTCAAGACGCATCTGGGCCGCGTATTCGAAAAGACCGGCGCCGCGCGGCAGGCCGATCTCGTCAAGCTTGTCGCGGCTTACGCGACCCCGCTGAAGCCAAATCCCTGAGGCATTCCGCCGTAGCCGCACAACGCCGCGAATCAGCGCCGGCGGATAACCGTTCGTTACGGTTTGTCCGCCGTACGGCTGACGCGCGGGCCGACGGCTTCTCTTAAGACTGCGCCCGGCATCGAGTCGCTTTGCTTGAGGGCTATCTTGCAAGCATTGATTCGCATGCTCGCCGGCCGAGGAACCGGTGCTGCCACGACCAACGAAAGTGGTTGGATCAAACAGGATTGGTGCCGCAATATGAAACCCTTCGTCCTGATCTTGTTCATGGTTGCGGTCGTGATCGGGTTTGTGTGGTGCCTCGGCATGGACCCGCATGCCGAAAACGTCGGATCATCGATCGATGCGACCGAACTCTGGCGAAATCCATGGCCACCGCCCGGCGTCTCCGACTGATCAAGCACCAGTGGCCGGTGGTTGCCGCGCCCTGGTGCGGGTGGAGATTGCGACCGTAGCGACCACAACCGCGGCGAACAGCAGGATCTGCGGGGTGATGGTCTCGCCATTGAAGGTGACCGCCAGCGCAAGGGTGACAAAGGGCTGCAGCAGCTCCACCTGCGAGACGCGCGCGATGCCGTCCACCGCCATGCCGGCATTCCACGCGAAAAATCCGATCCACTGCGAGAACAGCGCGACATAGAGCAGCGCCAGCCATGGCTTGAGCGGGACCTGCACGAAATCGGCCGGCATCGTTACGGCGGCCGCCGGCAGCGAGATCGGCAGCGCCATGACCAGCACCCAGCTGATGACTTCCCAGCCCGGCATGTCGGCGGTGAGCCTGCCGGAAACGGCATAGCCGATCGCGGCGACAGCGACCGCCGCGAACAGCAGGAGATCGCCGGCCGAGAGCGTGCCGCCGCCTTGCCGGAGCGCGAAGGCAACGACCAGCGCTGCACCCGCCACGGAGGCGATCCAGAACAGGGGTCTTGGCCGTTCATGCGTGATGCGACCGCGACCAGCGCAGTCGCGATCGGAAGAATGCCCATCACCACGCCGCCATGCGTGGCATCGACAGTGCGGACCGCCAGCGCCATCAGGAATGGAAACAGGACGCTGACGCAGAGCATGGCGACGGTGAACTGCGGCCAGAGTCGGCGTGGCGGAAGCTTCCGGCGCAGCGCGATCAAGAGCGCCAGCGAAGCAAGCCCGGCGATGGCGGTTCGCAAGGCGGTCAGCGCCAAGGGATCGATCGCCGCGACGGCGATGCGTGTTGCCGGCAGCGTGCCGCCAAAGATCACGACGCCGACAAAGCCGAGCAGCAGCCCAAGGCGTTCGCGCGAAGAGGGAGAGGACACAGCGGGCATTGCAATCAGCGTAAGCTGCTCCAGACCAGACCGACGCCGGACAGGAACAACAGTCCGAGCACGAGGTCGCGGAAATTCCTGTCGCTCAAGCCGTGATAGACCCGCGCGCCGATCCACGCACCGAGGATGGTCGCCGGAAAGGCAAGCAGCGCAAGCCAGATGACCCGCTGTTCGATCAGGCCGGTCACCGCCTGCAGACAAAGTGCTGCGGCGAGCACCGTCCAGTTGAAGGTCTGGAAGATGCCGCGCCGCTCATCCTTGCCCCATCCTCTCACCGTCGCCCACAGGATCGGCAGCGGACCCGACAGGCCGGCCATCCCACCGAGGATTCCGCCGCCAAGGCCGACGAGCCCGTCCGCCAGCCTGCCGCCGAAACGGAGCGCCATAGGGGCGCGGTTGAAGTGGAGCGCAACGGGAAACACCAGGAGCATCACGCCGATGCTCAGCTTGAATACCCCGGGATCGGCCTGCGCGATCAGCATCGTGCCTATGGGCACGCCGACCAGCCCGCCGATGATGAAGGGCCACACCAGCGAAAGATCGAAGCTCTTCCACATCGACGGCAAGGTCGAGGTCTGCGCCACCACCGAGCAGATCAGGACCAGCGGCACGGCAAGCGCCGGTGGCAGCACGTAGAGCCAGACGCCCAGCGCCATCAGCGCGGTGCCGAAACCGGCGAGGCCGGAGACGAAGCCGCCGGCAAGCGCGCCGAATAGCACAAGCGCGTAGGCAATCGTGGTCATCGCTGTTCGGATGTTCCTTGATCATGCCGGGCCATCGCTTCGACGGCATCGGAGCAGGCGAACGACGTTTACATCAAGCGACAGGCCGGTAGTATCGCAAAATTGCACTCGGTACATTGCTTGCGAGGAGACATCATGCGGGCAACTTTTCTGGTCTGCCACGGCGCCTGGGGCGGGGGATGGTCGTGGAAGAAGATGCGCCCTTTGATGTGGGCCGCGGGCCATCGTCTGGTGACGCCGACCTACACCGGACTTGGCGAGCGCGCGCATCTCGCCAGTCCGGGAATCGATCTCGACACCCACGTCCAGGATGTTCTCAATGTCATCCACTACGAGGACCTGCGCGACATCGTGCTGCTCGGCCATTCCTATGGCGGCATGGTCGCGACCGGCGTCGCCGACCGCGCGCGCGACCGCATCACACGGCTGATCTATCTCGACGCCTTCGTGCCTGACGATGGGCAGTGCCTGCTGGACTTCCTCCCGGAACAGGAACGACAGCGCATGCGGGACGCCGCCAAATCCGGCGACGACTGGCGTGTGCCGCCGAACCCAACGCCGCCGGATACGCCGCCCGAGGATATCGACTGGCTCAACGAGCGTCGCGTTCCCATGCCGATCAAATGTTTCGAGACGCCGTTGAAGTTTTGCGGCGGCGCGCTGAGCTTGCCGCGCAGCTACATCTACGCCACGCGCGTTACACCGGCCGATGTCTTTGGACAATTCGCCGCGCGCGCCAAGAGAGAGCCCGGCTGGCGTTATGTCGAGATCGACGCCAGCCATTCGCCGGCTGTTACCGCGCCGGAAGCGCTGATGGCGGTGCTCGAGAAGATCGTGGCAGACTAAGCGGCATTCATGGTCTTTTGGTATTTGCGCGCAATCAAATGGTCGAGCGACAGCAAGCCGGGCCCCCGCGCGATCAGGACGAGAAAGCAGGTGGCCCACACGCCATGGGTCGGCCAGGCGTCGGGATAAACGAAAATCTCGATTACCGCCGTCATGAACAGGAGCGCCAGCGCGGAAAACCGCGTTGCGAACCCGATGACGAGCAGGATCGGAAAGAAGTGCTCGGAAAAGGCCGACGCATAGGCTGCGGTCGTGGGGTCAATCAGCGGCAGCTGATATTCGTTCTCGAAGAGCGCGATGGCGCTGGGCTTGAGATGCCAGCCGGCAACCTTTGTCTCGCCGGACTGCCAGAACACCGCGGCGGGAAAGATGCGAGCGGCAAGGGCGATGAACCAATAGGGGATGCGATCCAGCGTGGCGCTCGCGCCTTCAACGATCCGTACGGGGAAGGATCTGACGCGCGGAACCGCTGAGGACATCTGGGTCATGTTGACCGGCAGCTCTTCGACTCCGGGAGATCGATATCCCGCACGAGGCCCGAGCCGATCAATTCCGCGATGTTGCCGGTGAGGTCGAAATCCGGATGGTCGGCGAGCGCAGCTTCGGCCGCCTCGCCGAGCGGCCGGCCCGCGGCGAGCGCAAGCAGGAACGCCGCGCCACCCGGCGGTAACGCGCGGACCTGCACGTCGAGATACGGACGAGCGACCAGTGCATCCTCGCCGCGCCAACTCTCGATCGGCGCAAGCGCCTGTTCGCCGCTGTTCATCGCCCAGATCGTGACGATCGGGAACGGCGAGCGAACGATCTCGATCGAGGGGTGCAAGTCGATGCGGATATTCCCGGCAATCCCGCTATCGAGCGTCGCAAAGCGGTCCGCCCCGACGGGCGTAGCGTCTGTCGCGTGATAGGCACGCGTCCGCGCGGCCTCGATCCGTGCGACGTCTGCAAGATAGGAAAGTTCGCGCGCCGGTTCGAACGCGGCGACGAACGCTGGAAAGCCGTCGCCGTAGGCTGAAAGCAGGGGCGAGCGCGGCGGCTGCCTCGTTACGAAGACGCGTGCCATTGCGACGAAGAACTCTTCGCCGACGATCTTCTCGACGACGGGGAAGCGGCTCCTGAGCGCCTTCACCAGGCCTGTCACCACATTGTTGCGGTAGACCCCGAAGCGGCGCGCCGGAACCGCCGCATCATGGGCCATGACGCCGGGTGGAATCGGCCGATCGGCGTTGAGCAGCGCATCCGCAAATGACGCCTGACACGATGCGGTCATGGGCCCTCTCATGCCGCCGACGGGCGTGATGCAGCGGAAAGGACATCCTGTGCGATGATCGCTTCTGCGCGCAGCGTCGGCCAATCAGGAATGTCGTTGTCCCACTCGATCAGCGTGGGGACCGCCCCGGTGCGGGCGATCACATACCTGTAGAGTGACCAGACCGCGGTCGAAACCGGCGATCCGTGGCTGTCGATCAACAGCGGGGCACCGACGTCGTCGGTTTCCTCGTGATGTCCACCGAGATGGATTTCCTTGACCCGATCGAACGGAAACGAGTCCAGATACGGCAGCGGCTGCGTGTCATGGTTTCTTGCCGACACGAAGACGTTGTTGATGTCCAGCAGCAACCCGCATCCCGTTCGCTTCGATATCTCCTTGAGAAACTCGACCTCCGGGATCGTGCTTTCGGAAAACCGAATGTAGGTCGATGGATTTTCAAGCAGCATCTGGCGTCCCAGCACCGACTGCACTTCGTCGACATGTTCGACGACCCTTGCCAGCGCCGCTGGCGTATAGGGAAGCGGCAGAAGGTCGTTGAAGTAGATGTCATCGTGCGACGACCAGGCGAGATGTTCGGAGAAACTCTCCGGATCGTAGCGATCGCACAATGTCTTGAGCCGCGCGAGATGATCCTGATCGAGCGGTCGCATCGAACCAATCGACAGCCCGACGCCATGGACCGACAACGCATGGCGCTCGCGCAACGCGGTCAACTGCGCGTGCGGCGGCCCGCCGGCGCCCATGTAGTTCTCCGCGTGCACTTCGACGAATCCGACCGGCTGGGGCGCCGCTAGGATGTCGCGAAAATGCGCAGGTTTGAAACCGACACCGGCACCCGCGGGCAGATGAGAAGCTCTGAACATGGGCAGATTCCGCTTTGCGCGTTGCCACCAGAATGTTCGGCGCGCGCTGTCCGGGCGCGCGCCGATCTCGGCGTCAGGACTTGATCGGCTCCAGCGAGCCGGTGCCCTTGGGGGTCTTGATGGTCGCGCAAGTGCCCTTCGCCACATACTTCCAGGCATTGCCCTGGTAGTCCGCAGCCGCGGTGCCGGCGCAGGTCGTGCCGGCGCCCGCCGCGCAATCGTTGTCGCCCTTCATGGCGATGCCGTAGCATTTGTCCATGGTCGGCTGCGGCGGCTTCGGCGCGGCGAAAGCCGGGGCAGCGATCATGGTGAGGGCGGCGGCGAAGGAGCCGGCGATCGTGGCATTGGCAAAGGCGTTCTTGGAGTTCATCGGAAATATTCTCCCGCATATCGGACTTGGAGACCGACGGCGCGAATGGCTCGTCCCATCGGCTGGCCGGACGATCCGGCGACGGCAGGGTTCAAGGCGACCCCGATGCAAGTGCTACGAGAATCCCGCTCTCCGAATTACCCTCCGCTTTGTCACGAAACCGTGAGTTGGGGATTTCCGCCATCGCCCGCTTTTCGCGAACCCTACTTCGCCTTCATCGCGTTGGTCGCGTCCCAATCCTCGCCGGGCAGCGATTTGAGGTATTGGCTGCACCGCTCGAGCATGATGCGGGCAGGTTGATCGGCTGCCCTCGCATCCAGAACTTTCTCAAAGAAGCTTGCTGCACCTGCGAAGTCGCGGCTGCGATAGGCCGCCAGGCCGCGCTCATAAAGCGCCACCCAGGCCGGGAGCATGGCTCCGTTTTCGGCGACGTCGAGCAATTCGTAGATTGCTATGCCGCCTGCCCGTCCATAGACCATCAGCCGGTCGAGTTCGCGTACATGGACGCGGTCGCCGGCAAGGCGGCGGGTTTCCTCTCCGATGATGATTTCAGTGCCATATTCCTTGTTGGCACCTTCGAGCCGGCTCGCGACATTCACGGCATCGCCGATCACCGTGTAATTGAGCCGGACTTCCGATCCGATATTGCCGACCAGCATGTCGCCGGAATTGACGCCGATGCGCACTCGAAGTGGCCGGCCGCCGTCATCGGTCAGTCCGGACACAAGGAGCGCGCGCTGGCAGGCGAGTGCCGCGCGGCAGGCGTCGACCGCATGATCGGCATTGGCCGCGGGCGCGCCCCAGAACGCCATCACCGCATCGCCGATGAATTTGTCGATCGTGCCGCCATGCCCGGAGACCTCGCGCGACATGGTGTCGAGATAGCTGGAAAGCAGCGGAACGATCCGATCGCCCAGCCGCTCGGATAGCCCGGTGAAGCCGGCAATATCCGCGAACAGGACCGTCAGGTTCCGGATCGAGCCGCCGGGTTTTGGTTCGACGCCCTCACTGACCAGCGTCCTCACGAGATCGGACGGTATGTATTTCCGAAATGCGGCGAGCCCCCCGGCCATGTCGGCGATGGCATTCGACAGATTTTCGATTTCAATCAGGCGCGAGGCGTGCCGCTGGACCTTTTCCAGATCGAAGCGTGCGACATGCTTGAGTTCATCGACCACCACGATCAACGGCGTCGCGATGACGCGTCGGCCAAGCCACGCCGAAACGATGCCGGCGGCGAGAATCAGGATGGCCAATCCAATGAGCAATTGTCGAATCGTCCTTTCAATCGGCCCAAGGAACTCCGCTTCCGGAATGACGGTCGCGAGCGTCCAGCCGGGAAAGGTGAGCGGCGTCAAGCTCACCGCATAGGCATTGCCGGCGGCGACCAGCCGCACCTGGCGCGCAATCTTCTTGTCGACGTCGTAGGAGCTGCGTTCCTGCTTCATCGCGCCCTGTGCGATCGGCAACAACGGCTGGTCCGACCTCTGCATGTTGAGTTCGTCGGCATCGGGATCCGGCGCGGCGATCACACTCCCGTCCCGCCCCAGAATGAACGCCGCGCCGGACTTTCCGACCGAGAGGTTGGAGAGAAACTGGGCGAACCGCGTATATTCGATGATGATGGCAAGCACGCCCTGGCGTTTCTCGTAGACGTCGACCGGACCGGCATAGGCAATCGACGGGCGCGCGCCCACCGGGTGGACCGATACGTTGAACCAGCGCGGTTCGTCGGCTAGCATGCCGCTCCGGTACCATTCCTGATCGGTGACAACGTAATTGGTATCTTCGAACCCGCGCTTCTCGAACTCGATATCTCCGACCACCACGCCATATTTGTCGACGCGCCGCTTGATCACCCCGTCGACAGGCGCGATTTCCATCATTTCCAGTCCGAGATCGCCGAGCTTGTGCGCGGCGAAGAAGGCTCCGTCCGGCCAGCCGAACGCCACCCACGATATGTCTTGCTGCGACTGCAACTGAGACAGAAACACGAACTCGCGTTTGTCCGCTTCGCGCGTCTCCAGGACATGCTGAACGAAAAGCGTCCTGATCGCGGTGTGCGCCGCGCGCGCCTCGCTGGTGATGGTGGTGAGTTCCTTCTGGACCGTGGAAACGATCTGCCCGTTGATGGTATCGGCAAGCGCGTGGCTGTTCGCCTCCGCTGTCCGCCACCACAGGATATGGACGCCGACCGCGCTGACGATGATCGATGCGAGGACGAGACCGGAAATCGTCAGACGTATGCCAATTCGCATTGATCGTGGCGCCTCCCGCCGCCTTTATCGGGAAAAGCGCCGTCGGCGTAAAGCAAATGTCTGGTCGGTGGTCCGAAATGGCGAGGGGTCCGGCGTGGTGCGCCGAACCCCTCATTTAGATATATCAGCCGGCCTGTAAGCCGGGTTCTGGAGGGCACGACCTCGCTTGCGCGCGATCGTACGTGACGGCCATTCCTCTGGGACCATGTTCGCACATGGCCTCGAGCAACCTACCCGGACGGCGAGCCTGACACAGCCCTGCGGCGTTATCGCTTTCGCGAACAGCCCCGCGTTGCCGTCCCTATTCGGTCTTGCTCCCGGTGGGGTTTACCATGCCGGTTCCGTTGCCGGACCCGCGGTGCGCTCTTACCGCACCTTTTCACCCTTACCGCGCCAAAGCCCCCGAGGGGGCGAAGGCGGGCGGTTCGTTCTCTGTGGCACTGTCCCTGGGATCGCTCCCGCCGGATGTTATCCGGCACCGCATGTCGATGGAGCCCGGACTTTCCTCCCCGGCCACCTTTCGGTGCTTGCCGGAGCGGCCGTCCGGCCGACTGACGGGGCAGGCATGGGGGCTATCGTCGGCCGCGTCAAGCCGGGAACCGTCGTTGCCCGAGCCAAAATAATTTATCCTGAAGATGTCGTTTTGCCTGTCGGCCGGTCGACTGGATGTGTCGGCGATCCAGCCGCAGATCAGGGAGTGAGAAAGATGCAGTATTTGCTGATGATCTACCAGAACGAAGCCGACTACGCCAAGATCGATGCCGCGGCCTCCAAGAAGATGCTGGAGGAATACGGCGCCTTCACCCAAGGCATCATCCAGAGCGGCAATTTCAAGGCCGGCGACCGGCTGCAGCCGACGACGACGGCGACCACGGTGCGGGTGCGCGACGGCAAGACGCTCACCACGGATGGTCCCTTTGCCGAGACGCGCGAACAACTGGGCGGCTATTATCTGGTCGAGGCCAAGGATCTCGATGCGGCTCTTGGGATCGCAGCGCGGATTCCGGGCGCCCGGTTTGGCTCGATCGAGGTGCGGCCGATCTGGGTCTATAATTGACGTTACCGACGTCGTTCCGGGGCGATGCGAAGCATCGAACCCGGAACCTCGAGATTCCGGGTTCGTCCTTCGGACGCCCCGGAATGACAGAATTGAACTGCGTATCCCCATGGCCCCAGCCGAACTCGAACGAATCTTCCGCGACGAGGCGAGCCGGGCGCTGGCCACGCTGATCCGCCTCGTCGGCGATTTCGATCTTGCCGAGGATGCCTTGCAGGATGCGTTCGCGGTGGCGCTCGAACGCTGGGGCGAGGCCGATCCGCCGTGCAATCCGCGCGCCTGGCTGGTCAATGTCGGACGCAACAAGGCGATCGACCGCGTCCGCCGCCAGGTCGCCTTTCGCGGCAAGCGCGAGGCGCTCGCGCACCAGATCGAACTCAACGCGCTTGCGTCTGACGATCGGGTGGACGCGGCCGTTGTCGACGACGACATGCTGCGGCTGATCTTTACCTGTTGCCATCCGTCTTTCGCCGCTGACGTTCAAGTCGCGCTCACGCTGCGCACGGTCTGCGGGCTGACCACCGCGCAGGTCGCGCGCGCGTTCCTGGTCAGCGAGGAGGCGATGGGGCAGCGGCTGGTCCGCGCCAAGCAGAAGATTCGTCTCGCCGGCATCGCCTACGAGGTGCCGGAACGCGAGGCGCTGGAGCCGCGGCTTTCCGGCGTGCTCGCGGTCATCTACCTCGTCTTCACCGAAGGCTATGTCGCGACTTCGGGCGAAGCCTTGATGCGGCCGGATCTGGCGCGCGAGGCGATCCGGCTCGCCCGCCTGCTCGACGGGCTGATGCCAGAGCGGGGCGAGATCAAGGGATTGTTGGCGCTGATGCTGCTGCACGATGCGCGGCGGGCCGGGCGCGCCACTGCGGACGGAGACATCGTGCTGCTGGAGGAGCAGGACCGCGCGCTGTGGGACCGCGCGCAGATCGACGAAGGATTGAGGCTGCTCGACGAGGTGCTGCGGCTGCCGGGGCGACCGCAAGCCTATGCGGTGCAGGCCGCCATCGCCGCGCTGCATGCCCGCGCTCCGAGCTACCGGGAGACCGACTGGCCGCAGATCGCAGGCCTCTACGAGGTGCTGCTGCGGATCAGCCCCTCGCCGGTGGTCGAGCTCAACCACGCGGCCGTGGTCTCGATGGTCGACGGCCCGGCCCGCGCGCTCGACCTGATCGACGCGCTTGCCGCGCGCGGTGCGCTGAAAGGTTACGAAATGCTGCCGGCGGTGCGGGCCGATCTGTTGCGGCGGCTGGGCCGGAGCAACGCGGCGCGCGAAGCCTATCTCGCGGCAATTGAGGCGACGCAACTGGAACCGCTGCGCAGGCTCTATGCGCGACGATTGGCGGAACTGGGACACACGAAGCCATAGGCGTTGCGTGAGAACGGATGCCGGTCATTGAACCTGCAGCGTCCCGGCGGCAATGACGATCAGCGCACCCGCCAGCGCCATGTCCTTGAAAAACAGGGTTCGCTCGGTCTTTTCGGAAAGATTGAAGTGAAAGACGAACGCGGTGGCGAGACAAAACAAGGCCAGCGCGCCGGCGGCGATCGGCAGTTGCCATCCGATCAATAGCGCCGCGCCCGCGCCGAGTTCAAAGGCCGCGACGACCGGCAGCAGAAAGGCCGGGACGCGATGCTCGGCCATGTGCGCGACGAAGGGTTGCGGGCCGGTGATCTTTGCGATTCCCGCCAGCACGAACAGCATGGCGAGCAGGACTCGGCCGGCGATCGTCGCGATCATCAAGGGCATGGTGGCTTCTCCTTCAGGTTGCCGGCCGGGACACCGCGCTTCGCTCCTGCGTTCGCGCGAAGAACAGGGCAGCCGACAGCACGAACGCGAACACGAAGAAGATCGTGCGGCCGAGCACGAGCGGTCCTGCCGCGTCGGACGGCACCACGGAGATCAACACGCCGCAGGGGATGTAGCACCAGAGGACCACCGCGATGACGCGGCCGAACCTGCCGAACTGCCAGAAGCCGAACGAGTACAGCAGGACGGAGAGGTAGCTCGCGTGGAACTTGATCTGCGAGGCGACCATCTGAAATTGCCCGTCGGCGACCGAGATCGGCAAACCGGATTCGATCGCGTGTGTCATCTCGATGATGTGATGGTTTTCCAGCGCGTCGAGCAACGTGGTCATGAGGATCGCTGCGAGCGCGACGGTCAGGATGCGGCTGTCAAGCGTGTCGCGCAGGCGTGCGGTGAGCACGACAAAGAACGCGGCGTAGAGGATCAGAAACAGATTATCGAGGCCGAGATTGATCCGCAGCCCGAGCGGATTGAGCGGCGAGGCCGCGAGATGGGCGGTGAAGGCCTCGACCGAACGCGCGGTCTGGAAGAAGTCCTGCGAGCTTTTCGTCCACACGATGCCAATGACCATCGCGGCAACCGTCGCCGCGCACAATGTTGCGAGGATCGCGAGCAGGCGATCCTCCGGGCGGATATCCATCGGGGCTCTCCCGTTGCCGCGGCCGGTTTCATGTTATCGTATGACGAGTGCAATCAGGATATCAAATGATATCCAAAAATCAACGGATATTTGTAAATCTCACAAAGGGAAAACCGTGGCGAGGCTGAATCGCGAGGAGAGTCAAGCACGTACCAGGGATCTGCTGGTTCAGGCGGCACGCGACGAGATCGTCAGGAAAGGGTTCGCGCAGGCCACGGTGCGCGACATCGCCGATGTCGCCGGCTTCTCGCAAGGCGCGTTCTACTCGAACTTTCCGAGCAAGGAGGCGATCCTTCTGGAAGTCGCGCGGCGGCACCAAACCGAGGAGCGCGCCAAGATCGAGGTTGCGCTCGGTCACGCGCCAGGCCATGGCGCCGACGTGATGAAGGGGATCGAACGATGGGCGGCCAACATCAACACGGATCCGGGCTGGGCCATCCTCGCGGTCGAGCTGCAGCTCCAGGCGCTGCGCAATCCATCATTCGCGGTGGGCTATAACGCCCTCAATCGCGAACACTTCGCCGCGATGGGCACGCTGATCGCGCGGCTGTTCAATCTGCTTGGCAAGGCCGTGCCCGGCGATCCGGTCGAGGTCGCCGCGGGCTTCATCGCGCTCGGCCGTGGCATGGCGCTGTTGTCGCAGCAGGGCAACGCCGGTCGGATTGGACGAACTATCGTGACGTTCCTCGACGCGGTGATCAAATCGGCGCAGCCCAGTCGCGACGGGCAATAGCGCCCGCGACTATTTCGCCGCGACCGCAACCGCCGGGAGACTGGATAACAGCGCGTGCAGAGTGGCAAACGTCGAACGGTCGGCGATGCCATCGACGCGGGACGGACGGAAGTGACGCTGGAGGGCGGCCACGACCTCCATGGTCAGCCCGTCATATTTTCCGGTTGCCGAAATGCCATAGCCGTAACGGGCGAGCGCCAGTTGCAGGTCGCGGACGTCGTCGCCGATGTTTCCCAGTTTCAGCGTTTCACCTCGCACGATCGGCGCCGGCTGAACCCAATGACCGACCCCGGAATTGGCCAGCGAATGCCACGGGAACTTCTCGCCGGGGTCCTTCTTGCGCGACGGTGCAACGTCGGAATGGCCGAGCACGCGATGCGAGGGAATCTCGCGGCGGAGCATGATACCGCGGCACAGCGCCGTCACGGCCGCGATCTGGCGCGACGGAAAATCCGGATAGCCCCAGTCGTGTCCGCGATTGACGATTTCGATGCCGATCGAACAGGAGTTGATGTCTTCGTCGCCCGCCCAGGACGATACGCCGGCGTGCCAGGCGCGCTTGGCCTCCGGCACGGACTGCACGATCCGTCCGTCCTCCAGCACGATGTAATGCGCCGAGACGTCGGTGCCGGCGGTGCAGAGTTGCGTGATCGCGCCTTCGACGTCCGGCATGCCGGTGTAGTGCAGCACGATCATGTCGGGCAGGCGGCCGTTGTTGCGGTCGCCGTAATTCGCCGACGGGATCACGTCGGAAACGATCGAGGAATCCGGAGTGAACGTCTTCATGCTCGCGCTGACCCGTGGAATCGGGAGGGCGCGTTGACGCTTCGAATCAGAACCATTGAAGGGAGACGGACCAAGCGGCATGGAAAAAACTCAACGGCAGCAGAACAGCAATAACGCAGTTTCAAAACTCGAAAACTCACTATCCCTTGATGCGACGATCCGCGCAATCCGAGAGCTCGAACTGGCATCGCATTTTAGCAGAGTGTGTGCTGCAGGCATCACCAGTTTCGATTCTGGAATCCACTTCGAAAACGCAGGCATTTTGCTGGAAGCGTGGCGCGACGGGGGTATTCGGTTAAGAAAGCCTCACGCCGCAGATCTAGCGTTTCATGCGAACTTCGCGCGGAGCGTCTTTGAAAGGCAAGGATAAAAAACGGCAAAAGGCTGCGACCGACTGTCAACGCTTTCTTAACGCTAAGCGCCGTTAATGAGGAGTGAAGAGCCGAACCGGCGCGCCCTTTCCGACACTCGAAAATCCGATGGTAGCCCTGCAAATTCCATGCGGAAACCCGGGTCTGCGGCCGGGAGCGCGGCGGACCGGCGAACGCGGACGGACGTTTTTCGTTTCCCGAAGCTTCACAAGGCGCAAGGATTTGAGGCGCAATGGGCCGGTTCGCGTCCAACTTTCGTCTTTTGTCCCGCAACGCGCCCGGCGGGCGCGCGTGAGCACGGCCGGCCAGCGTCATGTTGCGGTGCTCGGCCGCGAGGCCGTCGGCCTGCTCGCGCCTCGCGCCGGCGGCATCTACGTTGATGCGACCTTCGGCGCGGGCGGCTATACGCGAATGATTCTCGAAACCGCCGAAACCCGGGTGATCGGCATCGACCGCGACCGGACCGCCATCGCCGGCGGCTTCGATCTGGTGGAGGCAGCAGGCGGGCGGCTGACCCTGGTCGAGGACCGCTTCTCACATCTTGGTGATGTCTGCGCCGCGCAGGGATTTGCCGCGGTCGACGGCATCGTGATGGATGTCGGGGTCTCCTCGATGCAGCTCGACGAGGGGGCCCGCGGCTTTTCCTTCCGGCTCGACGGGCCGCTCGACATGCGCATGGGCCACGACGGCCCGACCGTGGCGGACGTCATCGCCAAGGCGTCGGAAGGCGATCTGGCCGACATCATCTACATTTTCGGCGAGGAGCGCCATTCGCGAAAGGTCGCCCGCGCCATCGTCGCTGCGCGCAAGGACGCGCCGATTTCGACCACGCGTGCGCTCGCCGATATCGTGGCGAAGGTGGTGCGGTCGAAGCCCGGCGACATCCATCCGGCGACGCGGACGTTCCAGGCGTTGCGGATCTTCGTCAACGCGGAGCTCGACGAGTTGCACCTGGCGCTATCGGCCGCCGAGCGCGTGCTGAAGCCCGGCGGCCGGCTTGCCGTGGTCTCGTTTCACTCGCTGGAAGACCGCATCGTCAAGACTTTCCTCGTCGAGCGCAGCAGGTCGGGTGGCGGGTCGCGGCATCTTCCCGAAGTCGCGCAAGAAGCCCCCAGCTTTGAGCTCCTGACCCGGCGTCCGATCGTGGCCGATGAGGTGGAGGTCGCCGCCAACCCGCGCGCGCGCTCGGCCAAGCTGCGGGGCGCTGCGCGCACCGATGCGCCCGCGCACGCAGGCGCCGCCCTGCCGTCATGGCCGCGCCTGTCCGACCTGATGCGGGGAGGCTGACCTTGCGGATCATCCACCTCCTCGTGATCGGCGCGCTGATCTTTGCCGCCGCCTATGTCTACCGCATCAAGATGGAATCGACCGCGCGCGTCGAACGCGTGCTGCAGCTGCATGCCGAAATTCGCGAACAGCGCGATGCCATCGCGGTGCTGCGCTCCGAATGGGCCAAGCTCGATGCGCCGCTGCGCCTGCAGGGGCTGGCGGAACGTCATCTGCCGCTGAAGCCGATCAGCGCCACGCAATACGATGCCCTGAAGAACCTGCCCGAGCGGCCGCCGAACTTCGCCCGGCCCGGAACACCCGATCCGATCGGGTCGATGATCCAAACCATCGATGCCTCGGCCAGTGCGCCCGATGCGACCGGCTCGGTGCCGCAGCCGGAGGACCGGCAATGACGGCGCGGGCCGGCACCAAACGGACGGAGCCCTGGCGGCAGCGGCTGATCCGCAGCTTTCTCTACGGGCGCGACGTCGACCGCGCGGCCAAGGCGCGTGCCCGTGTCGGCCTTGCCATCCTGGCGTTTGTCGCGATCTATGCCGTGATCGGCGGACGACTCGTGATGTTTGCACTCGGCGCCGACGGCCACGCGAGCGCGCGGCGCGCCGCGGCGCAGGATGCCATCGCGACCGCGCGGCCCGACATCGTCGATCGCAACGGCGAGATCCTCGCCTCCGACGTCAAGGCGCCGAGCCTGTTCGGCGAACCGCGCCGCATCATCGACAAGGACGAGGCGATCGAGCTTCTGACCGCGACCCTGCCCGATCTCGACACCGGCGAAGTGCGCGACCGGGTGTCGTCGAAAAAGGGTTTTGTCTGGCTGAAGCGCGAAATCACGCCGCAGCAGCAGCTGGAAATTCACCGGCTCGGCATTCCCGGCATCGGCTTCCTGCGCGAGAACAAGCGCGTCTATCCCACCGGCAACGAAGTCGCGCACCTGATCGGTCTCGTCAACATCGACAACCAGGGCATCGCCGGGATGGAGAAATGGCTCGACAGCAACGGTCTTGCCGATCTGCATCGCGCGGGTTTCGCCACCGATCGCCTGCAGCGCCCGATCGAATTGTCGGTCGATCTCAGGGTCGAGCACGCGCTGCGCGACGAACTGCTGAAGGCCAAGGAGAAATTCCACGCCAAGGCCGCTTCCGGCCTGGTCTCGAACGTCAAGACCGGCGAAATCGTGGCGATGGTGTCGGTGCCGGATTTCGATCCGAACAGCCCGAAGGAGGCGCACGATCCCGATCGCATCAACCGCCTGACCACCGGCGTCTACGAGATGGGATCGACCTTCAAGGCCTTCACGCTGGCGATGGCGCTGGATTCGGGGAAGATCAATCTCAACTCGATGTGGGATGCGCGCGGGCCGCTGCGCTACGGCAAGTTCACGATCCATGACAGTCATCCGCTCGGCCGCGTCATCAACACCAAGGAGGTGTTCACCTATTCGTCGAACATCGGCGCGGCGCGCATCGCGCTGGCGCAGGGCGTCGAGGCGCACAAGGCGTTCCTCACGAAAATGGGCCAGTTGCAGCGATTGCGGACCGAACTGCCGGAAAGCGCCGCGCCACTGGTGCCGCGCCGCTGGGGCGAACTCAACACGGTCACGATTGCGTTCGGCCAGGGTCTGTCGGTGGCGCCGCTGCAGGCGGTCATGGGCATCGACGCGCTGGTGAACGGCGGCTACCTGATTCCGCCGACCTTCCTGAAGCGCTCCGAAGAGGAGGCTATGGCGCTCGCCAAGCGCGTCATCAAACAGGAAACCAGCGACAAGATGCGCTTCCTGATGCGCCTCAACGCCGAGATCGGCACCGCGAAATCAGCCGACGTCAAGGGCTATTATATCGGCGGTAAGACCGGCACGTCTGAGAAGATAGTCAACGGCCGTTACGCCAAGAAGCGGGTGCTGAACTCCTTTACCGCCATCTTCCCGGCGGACGATCCGCGCTTTCAGCTTCTCATTATGCTGGACGAGCCGCAAGCGCTGCCCGAAACGCATGGTTTCATCACCTCGGGGTGGAACGCCGTGCCGACCGGCGGCGCCGTCATCTCCCGCATTGCGCCGCTGCTTGGCATCGAGCCGCGCTTCGATCTGCCGCCGTCCGACCGCCTCATTCTTGCGGCATCGAAGCCAACGCAGTAAGGCGTAGGAGATTGCCGCGACCTGGATTGCGCGGCGCCGGTCATACTGGAACACCATGAAACTTCGCGAGCTCTTCGGCGATGAAGCCGGGATCGCCTCCGCGGCGGACCCGACCGAGGTCACGGATGCGACCGAGGTCACGGACGCGACCGAGGTCACTGGCCTTGCCGTCGACAGCCGCGTCGTGAAACCCGGCGATCTCTTCTTCGCGCTCGCAGGCAGCAAGACCGACGGGGCGCGCTTCATCGAGGCTGCGATTGCCGCCGGCGCCGTCGCGGTGGCAGGCAGCCATCCGCCCACGGACGGCTGTCGCGTGCCGTTCGTGATCACGCAAAATCCGCGCCGCGCGCTGGCGATCGCTGCCGCGAAATTCTTCCCGCGGCAGCCTGCCACGATCGCGGCGGTGACCGGCACCAGCGGCAAGACCTCGGTCGCCGCCTTCGCGCGGCAGATCTGGGAAAAGCTCGGTCATGTCGCGGCCAGCATCGGCACCATCGGGCTGGTGTCGCCGCAGCGCACCGTCTACGGCTCGCTGACCACGCCTGATCCGATCGCGCTGCATCGCCAGCTCGACGAGATCGCACGCGACGGCGTCAGCCATCTTGCCTTCGAGGCCTCCTCGCACGGTCTCGACCAGTATCGGCTCGACGGCGTGCGCATTTCGGCCGGCGGCTTCACCAACCTGTCGCGCGACCATCTCGATTACCACCCGGATCTCGCGCATTATCTCGCTGCAAAACTCCGGCTGTTCCGCGACTTGCTCCCGCGCGGCGGCGCGGCGGTGATCTCCGCCGACCACGACTGCTCAGGCGAGGTGATCGAAGCGACGCGCGCGCGAGGCTTGCGACTGATGACTGTCGGCAGTCGAGGCGATGGCGCAGGCGAGGGCATCCGCCTCGTGGACGCCGCGATCGACGGATATGCGCAGAAGCTCACGCTGGAACATCGCGGTCGCCGGTTTACGGTGCGGTTGCCGCTGGTCGGCGCTTTCCAGATCGAGAACGCGCTGGTCGCGGCCGGCCTTGCGATCGGCTCCGGCAGCGAGGCGGGGGCAGTATTCGCAAGCCTCGCGTCGCTTGAAGGCGCGAAGGGCCGGCTTGAGCGGGTCGGCGAGCGCAATGGCGCGCCGATCTTCGTCGATTATGCACACAAGCCCGACGCTCTGGCGAAGGCGCTGCAGGCCTTGCGTCCCTACGCCAGGCGCAAGCTCGTCGTGGTGTTCGGCGCCGGTGGCGACCGCGATGCCGGCAAACGTCCGATCATGGGCGCGATCGCAGTCGAGAATGCCGACAGCGTCATCGTCACCGACGATAATCCGCGCAGCGAGAATCCGGACGCAATTCGTGCCGCGATCCTTAGCGAGGCCAAGGGGGCGCGCGAGATCGGCGATCGCGCGAGCGCGATCCGAACGGCGATCGAGGACCTCGAGGCGGGCGACGCGCTGCTGATCGCGGGCAAGGGCCACGAGACCGGACAGATCATCGGCGACCGCAGGCTTCCTTTCAGCGATCACGACGCCGTGCAGGCTGTGCTTGCGCCGAGGGTTGCATGAGCGTGACACCCACGTGGACGATTGCCGAGGTGGCGCACGCATTGCGGCTTGCGGGCGAGTTTCCGGATACCGCGATCGATTTCGTCACCCAGGACAGCCGCCTGGTGAAGCCGGGAAGCCTGTTCGTCGCGCTGAGCGGGACGCCGAGCGGCGGTTTCGTCTCGAGCTTTGCCAGCGCGCGCGACGGCTGGGAATTTGCCGCGAATGCGGAAGCTGCGGGCGCGGTGGCGATGATCGTGCCGCACCGGATCGAAGGCGTGAACATTCCGCAGCTCATTGTGGAGGACACGCTACTGGATGGCCTGTGGGCGCTCGCGCGCGCCGCCCGCGCCCGCTTTGATGGTCCGGTGATCGGCCTGACCGGCAGCGCCGGCAAGACGTCCACGAAAGAGTTTATCGCGGCCTATCCGAACGCCGTTGCAAGCCCGTCGAGCTTCAACAATTTCTGGGGCGTGCCGCTGACGTTGTGCAACGCCGATCCGCAAGCCTCGGTATGGGTTGTCGAGATGGGCATGAACCAGGCCGGCGAAATTTCGCGCCTGAGCGAGCTGACGCGGCCGACCGTGGCGCTGGTCGTCAATGTGCAGCCGGTGCATCTGGAGAAGCTCGGCAGCATCGAGGCGATCCGAAAAGAGAAAGTCAGCATTGTGAGGGGCTTGCCCGAGGATGGCATCCTTGTTCTCGCGACCGACGTGGCCGCGCCGGAATGGGCTGGCCGGATCATCCGCTTCGGTGAGGCTGCGGAGGTGCGGGAACTGAGCCACGCCGCGCGCGGCGAGAGCTGGGATGTCACGACGGAGATTTGTGGACGGCAGGTCGCCTTCAGCCTGACACCGGGTGCGCCGCACCGCCTCCGGAATGCGCTCGCGGCGCTGGCCTCGGTCCATGCCGCCGGACTGGACGCCGCCACGCTCGCCGGCGAACTCGGTGATGTCGGCATCATGAGCGGCCGCGGCGTGGAGCAGAGCGCCGACGGCGTGACGCTGATTGACGACAGCTTCAACGGCAATCCCGCAAGCGTGGCCGCGGCGCTGGAAAGCCTGAAGGCGCGGCCGGTCGAGGGCGGGCGGCGGCTGGCGATCCTGGGCGATATGCTGGAGCTCGGCGCCGACGCGCCGACCTATCACGAAGATTTGGCCAAATACCTGCCTGGAATCGACGGCGTCTACTGCGTCGGTCCGCTGATGCACCATTTGTACGACCGCCTGCCCGCCGATAAGGCCCTTGGCTGGCATGAAGACCCCACGACGCTCGCGCCGCAGGCAATTGCGGCCATGTTAAGGAACGGCGACGTCGTGGTGATCAAGGGCAGCAAAAAAATATTCTGGGTCAACAAGTTTGCCCCGCGACTTCTGGCTGCGTTGCAGACCCGGGCGTGAGGGAACCGGTTTTCCCTCGCGACGAATGCTGATGGCGATGCAACCGCTCTTCCCACGGACAAGCGGGGCAGGTATGCCTCGGGCGGCGGCGGCGACCGCTACGATTCGCACAATCGGCGCGATAGTGGTTTAAGGGGCGCGCCGGCTCGATGGCCGCGGTGGAAAGCATGATCTAGGAATGCGGGAACCGGCTTTTCCCTCGCGACAAACGTTGGCGCAAGGAAGATCGCTCAAGCAAGAGATGAGATCATGATCCGAGGCATTTGTCGGATTGTGGCATAGGGCGGATTGTATGTTTTACTGGCTGATCGAGCTTTCCAACACGTTTCCGGGTCTTGGTGTTTTCCGCACCATTCTCAACGTCTTCCGCTACATCACCTTCCGCACCGGCGGCGCCGTGGCCACGGGTGCGCTGTTCGTCTTCCTGTTCGGTCCCTGGATCATCGATCACCTGCGGTTGCGCCAGGGCAAGGGCCAGCCGATCCGCAGCGACGGCCCGCAATCGCACATCATCAGCAAGAAGGGCACGCCCACGATGGGCGGATTGATGATCCTCTCGGGGCTCGTGGTCTCGACCCTGCTGTGGGCCAATCCGCTCAACCCCTACGTCTGGATCGTGCTCGCGGTGACATTGGGTTTTGGTTTTGTCGGCTTCTATGACGATTACCTGAAGGTGACGAAGCAGTCGCATAGCGGGTTCGCCGGCCGGCTGCGGCTCGCGATCGAAGCCGTGATCGCGCTGGTCGCCTGCTATGCTTTGGTCCGCCTGGGACGCGACGCTTCCTCCACCTCGCTGGCGATTCCCTTCTTCAAGGACGTCATCATCAATTTCGGCTGGTTCTTCGTGATGTTCGGCGCCTTTGTCATTGTCGGCGCCGGCAACGCGGTCAATCTGACCGACGGGCTCGACGGCCTTGCCATCGTGCCGGTCATGATCGCGGCCGCGAGCTTCGGCATGATCGCCTATCTCGCCGGCAATGCCGTGTTCTCCGATTATCTGCAGATCCACTACGTGGCCGGCGCCGGCGAACTCGCCGTGCTCTGTGGCGCGGTGCTCGGCGCGGGGCTCGGATTTCTCTGGTTCAATGCCCCGCCGGCCTCGATCTTCATGGGCGACACCGGCTCGCTCGCGCTCGGCGGCATGCTCGGCTCGATCGCGGTCGCGGTGAAGCACGAGATCGTGCTTGCCGTGATCGGCGGACTGTTTGTGCTGGAGGCGGTGTCGGTGATCGTGCAGGTGGCCTCCTTCAAGCTCACCGGAAAACGCATCTTCAAGATGGCGCCGCTGCACCATCATTTCGAACAGCTCGGCTGGACCGAGCCGCAGATCGTGATCCGGTTCTGGATCATCTCGGTGATGCTGGCGCTCGCCGGCCTCGCCACGCTGAAGCTGCGGTGATGACCGTGTCGCGCCAACATCGTCATTCCGGAGGCCGCCGTCGGGCCGCGCTTTGCGCGGACCCGTTGGCGGTTTCCGGAATGACGTGCTAGATCATGATCCCCGTCACCTCATTCGCGGGCAAGACCGTCGCGGTGTTCGGCCTCGGTGGCTCGGGGCTTGCGAGCTGCCACGCGTTAAGAGCGGGCGGCGCGAAAGTCGTCGCGGGCGACGACAGCGCCGAAAAACTGGCCGAAGCCGCGCGCGCCCGCTTCGTGACCGCGGACTTGCGGACGATTTCCTGGGCGAATTTCGCGGCGCTGGTGCTCACCCCAGGAGCGCCGCTGACCCATCCGACCCCGCATTGGAGCGTGCTGACGGCGCGCGCGGCGGGCGTCGAGGTGATCGGCGATATCGAACTGTTTTGCCGGGAGCGGCGGCGCTATGCGCCTGATGCGCCGTTCGTCGCGATCACCGGCACCAACGGCAAATCCACCACCACGGCGCTGATCGCGCACCTGATGCGGGTCGCGGGCTACGACACCCAGATGGGCGGCAACATCGGCACCGCGATCCTGTCGCTGGAGCCGCCGCGTCGGGGGCGGGTGCATGTCATCGAGATGTCCTCCTATCAGATCGACCTGACGCCCTCGCTCGATCCCTCCGTCGGCATCCTGCTCAATGTCAGCGAGGATCACATCGACCGCCACGGTACGCTTGCAAACTACGCCGCGGTGAAAGAACGCCTCGTCGCCGGCGTGCAGCCGGAGGGGACGGCCATCGTCGGCGTCGACGACATCTTCAGCCGCAACACCGCCGACCGCATCGAGCAGGCCGGCAAGCGCGTGGTCCGCGTCTCCGTGAAGAATCCCCTGGCCTCCGGCATTTATGTCGAGCGCGAGACGATCCTGCGCGCCTCCGGTGGCGCGCGCAGCGAGATCGCGCGGATCGGCGGCATCGGTTCGCTGCGCGGCCTGCACAACGCGCAGAATGCCGCTTGCGCTGCGGCTAGCGCGCTGGCGATGGACGTCAGTCTCGACGTCCTGCAGGCCGGATTGCGCAGTTTTCCCGGTCTCACGCATCGCATGGAACAGGTCGGACGGTGTGGCCATGTGCTGTTCGTGAACGACTCCAAGGGCACCAATGCGGACGCCGCGGCGCATGCGTTGTCATCCTTCGCCGATATTTTCTGGATCGCCGGGGGAAAACCGAAACAGGGCGGCATCACCGGCCTCGTCGAATATTTCCCGCGCATCCGCAAGGCCTATTTGATCGGCGAGGCGGCGGAGGAATTTGCCAAAACTCTCGGCGACCGCGTGCCGCATGAGATCAGCGAGACGCTCGATGTCGCAGTCGAACACGCCGCGCGCGATGCGGACGCGTCCGGACTGGCCGATCCCGTGGTGCTGTTGTCGCCGGCCTGCGCGTCGTTCGACCAGTACCGCAATTTCGAGATCCGGGGCGCCAAATTCCGCGACCTCGTCACGGGCCTGCCGGGCGTGAAGCCCATGGTGTGAGATTCACCTCTCTCGGTAGCGCCGGCAGCCGCGCCAAACTGTCCCGCGGTCTCGCCTCGGGTGAGCGTTCGTGGTATAAGAAGTGATGGAGAAATCCCCCACAAGCGACGTGCCCAGGGAATTCTTGTCCGAACTGGAGAGCAAGTATTTCTGGTGGGAGCCCGTTGGTTCGGAGCGTTCGCCGGCCCGAATCATTGCGCAAGCGATGGGGCTGGCGAGCTTTGAGGATGTGCGACGGCTAGAGCAAATGCTCGGCCATGATCTTCTCGCAGAAGCAATGCTGAGTGCCGAGCCCGGCTGGATTGACGAGCGATCATGGGAATTCTGGCGCGGTCGCTTGATGCGGGGCACGGTCCGGAAGATACCCGAAGCGGCTCCTCGCAGGTCGTTTGATGTCGGATCAGTTTGATTCTCGAATCGATATCCTTCCGGCGGCTCAGCGCGAGATCTGGCCGTACCTTGCTCCGGCGCCGGGCTTATCTTTCGTGCTGTATGGAGGGACGGCCGTCGCT
>WNGQ01000704.1_pt1 | contig 41118 bp, 34 predicted proteins | sample 5407661 | NCBI WGS metagenome assembly WNGQ01 (sample SAMN13153382, study PRJNA577476) | soil metagenome | isolation source: 60 cm soil or saprolite under Garry oak tree replicate 2 | place: USA:California | collected 2016-06-15 | reverse complement strand
GAACCCGTACGTTCTTCTGTTCTCAAGGTACTGTCTAAATATTCTCACCCAGGAGCACAAAAGTGGAAATGCCCGGCAAGGGTTTAAACCGGCGAGAAACCCGCCTGACCGCTGGGGTTGGAAACCCCGCGGCTTGCGGCGGGTTCTCTGTCAGGGCTTCCGCGCGCGAATAAACGCGCTGACAAATTTCCCATCGACACCGGCACGCTCCTCGTCCGAAAGCGAGGCTGTCGATGTCTGAGCTCCGCTCTGCGCTATATCGTCGAGCGCGTAGCGCCGTGTGACCTCGACCTCTATAGCGGTAAAGCCGGCCTCGGCCAGCAGTTGCCGGTAGGTCTCTTCCTCAAGCGCGCCGGCAATGCACCCGGTCCACGCCTCGAGATCAGCACGTACAACCTGTGGGATCTGTCCTTGAATGAGGATATCGGAGACAGCGAAACGGCCTCCAGGAACGAGTACGCGGAAGGCCTCACGTAGGACCTGCCGTTTGTCGGCGGAGAGGTTGATGACGCAGTTGGAGATCACTACATCAACCGCGTTTGCTGGCAGAGGAATGTGTTCTATCTCCCCCTTGAGAAAACGTACATGCTCTATCCCCGCTTCAGCGCGGTTGCGTTCTGCCAGTTCAAGCATAGCATCGGTCATATCCAGGCCATAGGCAAAGCCAGTCGGTCCAACACGCCGCGCCGAGAGCAGCACATCGATGCCGCCGCCACTGCCCAGATCGAGCACTTTCTCTCCTGGCTTCAATTCCGCTAGCGCCGTTGGGTTGCCGCAACCAAGGGAAGCAAGGGCGGCAGCTAGAGGTAACTCACCAAGCTCCGTACTACTATACAAGTTGCTGGTAACGGCATCACCAATGCCCTTTTCCCCACCACAGCAATCCGCGCCGCAGCAACTAGCAGCTTTGGGTTCATCTGCACCCAATACCTCTAAAGCGGTCCTTCCATACCGCTCGCGCACGGCTTCTCGCAGCTGCTGATCATCGTTCGGTACTGTACTCATCTTCTTTCCCCTTCCTTTCGGTATCTGGACTTGCGGTAAGGAACTCTAGTTCGCCTACTGTGCTCTGCTCTGCTCGTAGAGACGGTGTGGTTTCAAAAAGGATGCAGTCTGCTGACTCCTCGTTGGCATTACTGGCTCGTCGGTGCAACAGGCCACTGTCTCACAGTTGTGACATCTCGGTTGATAGTCGAGAATGTGGCCTCTGCGGTCCAACTCAAAGTGGCAGCATTCCAGCAATTGCTGTTTGAGTTTCTCGCGTGCCCGCTGCACGCGAGATTTCGCGCCTGAAAAGGATAACCCCAGGCGCTCGGCCAGCTCCTTTTGCGTAAGTCCTTGATATTCTGTGAGCACCAGTGCTTGCCGGTCCAGCTCTGGCAGGCTTTTCACCATCGCACGTACACATGGTAACAGTTCGCTCACGACATCATCATCTGGGAGCTCTTCCGACATGTCAAGAACCTCCGCCGCCTCGAGTGTGGTCGTCGGCCTGCTGTTGCGGTAGGAATCAATGATGGCATTGCGTGTGATCTGGTAAATCCAACTCTCCAGCCTCTTCACATCTTTGAGTGTCTCCACACGCTGATGAATTTTGAGAAACACGTCCTGCAGCACATCTTCGGCGGTAACCTCATCGGAAACGCGCCGCCGGATGAATTGCTGCAAAGGTCCGTGAAATGCGTCCCAGACCTGCTCCGTCGTAGTCAACATGTCCTCATCTCTTTCGTTAGTCTGTTCTTGATTAGATAGACGGACGTGCCTCCAAAAGGACGCAAACCGATTAAAGATAGCAGGAATCGCTGAAAGGCAAGAAAAGCAAGGGAAGATGGCGCTACACTCACGCGTTGAGCAAGAATTGCTGGTAGCTGGATGCTAACGCAGCCTTCCACCGCAATTGCCACCTTAGGCTGAAGTCTCTTGTTCGGAAGTACCTGGCAGCATCTTCCCAGAACGACATTCTCCACAGCGGCCGAAGAGAGTAAGCGAGTGCCCTTCAATGTCAAAGTTCGTCTGGTTACCAATAGCTGCCAACTGATCAACAGGAAGACATACATCTACTTCCACTACGCGATGACAGCAAATACAGGTCAGGTGATGGTGATGATGATTGGCGCCACAAACTCGATAGTGATGGCTGCCATCGGCAAACTCAATACGATCGAGCAGACCCGCGTTGACCAGCATCTCCACCGAACGATAGACCGTTGCCCGCCCCAGGTGTGGCTCTCCTTCTCGTAATGCTTGCCAAAGATCATCGATGGTAAAATCGGTTCCGCTTTCAGCAAGCTCCACCAGTCGCTCCGCGATGAGTTTCCGTGGACGCGTATTGCGCTGGCTCACCTCTTCGAACGCCGCATATATTTTATCCGCTATCACCCAAGCCGCTCGCTTTCTGGACACTCACTCCTCTGCAATGAGGATATGCACCTTTTTCAGACTTTTCCATCCTTAGTTTACCACTTCCCAGGTCTGCCCGGCAATTATAGCTGCTACCTTTCTCATACTCAAAGGTGTGCAAGACACCTCTAAGCGGTCAGTTGTTCCTGCTTCACTGCGGGTTGCCATCGCACGGGACCCTTTGGATCGGCCCTCCCGTTTCGGTCTCACATCCGCTCCACAGGCGCTTTAACGTCATCGGTCGTAGCCACTACCCAGGACGGCCACCTTTAAGCCGAAAGGTGGCGAAGCATGTCGTGTGCAAACTGTGCCAGGTTCAAGGAAGCATTCAGATCGCGATCGATCACCAGCCCACAGGCCAGACACTGATAGGTGCGATGCTTGAGAGGCATCCGTTTTTTGATATGCCCGCAACCTGAACAGCGTTTGGTTGAGGGAAACCAGCGGGAGGCGAGGAAGATCTGCCCTCCAGCGCTTGCCACCTTGTTCTTCAAGAAGGTGAGCAGTTGCCCCATTGCCGCATCTGCGACCGCTCTAGCAAACTTCCGATTCGCCATCATCCCCAAGATATGGAGATCTTCGATGCCAATCGCACCAGCCGTCCGGGCTAGTTCGGTGGTGAACTTGTGTTGCACATCGGCCCGGATGGAGGCGATCTGCTGATGCTTGCGCGCCACCTTCACTCGTTGCTTCTCATAGTTCTTGCTGAACTTCGTTTTGCCGGTTTCAGGGTCTTTGCTTTTCTGCTTCCTCGAAAGCCTTCGTTGCAGCGTACCAAGGCGCTTTCGATGGAGTGCGAGCGGCTTTTGGTTCTCAAGCCTTCTCCCATCGGACACGACGGCAGCTGTTTTGAGGCCCACATCCACTCCGACGACTGGTTCAGGAGTTGTGGGAAGCGGTTTCTTGATATCCACCTGGATGCTCACATACCAGTGCCCTGCCTCGCAGGACACCGTCGCCCCTAGGATCTTGACCTGTTGACAGAGGACCTGTTTGCGCCGATTGCGGTGCTTGCTCGGCACCGGTGCCTTCCCCTCTTCCACAAAGCGGAGCTTCTCCGAGAGATTGACAGTTCCCAATTTGCGCCTCAGCTTGCCTCGCTCTTTCTGCGTCTTCCGGCTATCGAGCAGGAAGCGGCCTAGCCCAGGAATCGAGATCCAATGACTGCCAACGGCGAATTTGTCATTGGACAGATAAAACGACTCGTGCGACTTGCCCTTCTTCTTGTACTTCGGGTACTCGGCCCGCCCAGCAAAGAAGTTGGCATAGGCCTTCTCCAGATCGTCAAAGGCTCCCTCCACCACGCACTTCGTCACGTCGTAGGTCCAAGGATAAGCCGTTTCCCGAATCGCGTTGAACTGTTTTTTGAGGCCCATCGCGTTGGGAGGCTTGAGGGTGCGCTCCGCTTCTGGAGCCGTTTCCTGCTCCTGTTTGTAGGCCTGATACTCCGCTTCCCAGTGCTCTCTGCCCCAGTTGTAGATGAATCTTCTGGTGCCACAGGCTCGCTTGAGGTAGTCCACTTGCTCAGCAGTAGGATTCATGCGGATCTTGTGCGCGGTTTTCATCTTTGAGCGCCTTCTCTAAGGCTTTGCGATAGTTGCGCAGTCCATACAATCGTGAGCTAAAACAATGGGTAATGGTGATCAAATCCTGAACTAACTCTTGTTCAGGAGAAAGCTGCTCTGTATTCATGACCACCAGATGGCAGTCGTGGGTTTCGCAGAGATGCACCAGCAAGCTATATCCAAAGCGTGCAAGTCGATCCTTGTGGGCAAGGAGCAGCACTGCCACCTCTCCTGCAATGATGGCATCAACCAGTCGCAGAAACTGCTTCCGTTTGAAATTGAGTCCCCCACCAATTTCACTGATCCATTCATCGACCACATACCTGTTCGCTTCACAAAACTCGGCCAGTATCCTTCGCTGGTTTTCCAGGTCCGGCTTTTGCGCCACGCTCGATACTCGGCAATAGGCAATGATCTGCCGTCTCGCCCCTGCTTCCTGGGGGAGGATCGAGAGGAGGTCTTCTTGCGTGTAGTATCGCCGGTTCGTCGCGGTTCGGTGGGCTTTGAGCACCCCTTGCCGATCCCATCGTTGCAGCGTCTTCACGGAAACGTGAATTCTCTTGCCAAATTCGCTCGGTGTATACATGTACATATCTTACACACCTTTGCGTACTTTGTCAAGAGCTAGCTCTTGTCTCCCTTGTGCTAGACATTTGGAGAGAATGCCTGTCACGCCTCCGCGCGAGCTTTGGATCTGGCGAGACTGCCGCAGAGATCCAAAGCTCGCGCGGAGGCGTGACAGGCAGGACACCACTCAAGCCCGCTCACGGGAAGCCTTCTCTCCAAATGCCTACCCCTGTGTAAGGCTTTTCGCATATTCTCAAAAGGGCAAAGAGCCTGTGGAACGCCCTGGTCTACAAACTCCAACATATTTACCTTCAGTCACAGGTGCTCTATAATAAAGCATAGTCGAAGCCGAAATATATTCGACTCTATTTTTCAGACATTCAAACGTTTCTTGTTGACAACATTGTATGCTTTATGAAACTCGGTCAGGAACCCAATCCCCTCAAGGGGATGGGCTTGTTTCGGCAAGCTCACCTGTCCAGACTTAGCTAGCTTGCTAGCTACGTTCAGAGCGAAATGAGGTACCCTGTGGTGCGTTGCCAGCTGCAGGCTCTACGGTGCAGATTTAAACAGGTCTACAAGGGTTAAGCCAGTGATTTGCACGTGAAACCGTTTTGAACATTGTCAAGGCACACATTACCCGGGTCATCCGGAGGCTCTGCAAAGAGCAAAGGAGCCATGAAGTTGAGTTTCGTTTTTCTTGTCGATACCAAGAGGCAGCCACTCTCCCCGGTGCATCCAGGCCGAGCACGCCTCTTGCTCAAGGCCGGCAAAGCAGCCGTGCTGAAACGGTACCCGTTTACACTCATCCTTAAGGCGGCCATCGAGCAGCCGCAGGTCCAGCCTCTCCGCCTCAAACTCGATCCTGGGAGCCGGACCACCGGGATCGCCATTGTGAACGATGAAAGCGGCCAGGTGCTTTTTGCCGCAGAGCTTGCGCACCGCAGCCAGCAGATCAAGAAGGCGCTCGACGACCGCCGAGCGGTACGCAGTGGCAGAAGAGCACGCCATACCAGATACCGCAAGCCCAGGTTTCAGAATCGCAGCAGGCCACCAGGCTGGCTTGCCCCTTCCTTACAGAGCAGAGTGTGCAACATCGAGACCTGGGTGAAGCGCCTGCGCAAACTTTGCCCCATCACGGCGATCAGTCTGGAACTCGTTCGCTTCGATTTGCAACTCATGCAGAACCCAGAAATCAGCGGTATCCACTACCAGCAGGGAACGCTTGCAGGCTATGAGTGCCGTGAGTATCTCTTAGCAAAGTGGGGTAGAGCATGCTCGTACTGTGGCAAGCAGAACGTTCCCCTGGAGATTGAGCATATTGTGGCCCGTGCCAACGGAGGCACTGACCGCATCAGTAATCTCTGCCTGGCCTGTGAACCCTGCAACACACGCAAGGGCACCCAGGATATTGCCGTCTTCCTGGCAAAGAAGCCCGATCTCCGAAAGTCGATCCAAGCCCAGGCCAAAGCCCCACTCAAAGATGCCACTGCAGTCAACTCGACGAGATGGGCACTCTTCGAGCAATTGAAGGAGCTAGGACTCCCCCTGGAGTGTGGCAGCGGCGGGATGACGAAGTACAACCGCGAGCTTCGCAACTTGCCCAAAACGCACTGGCTAGATGCCGCGTGCGTGGGGAAAGTCACGCCACGGGTGCTCCAGGTCAAGCAGATTAAGCCACTAGCAATCACAGCCAACGGACATGGCTCTCGCCAGATGTGCTTAATGAATGAGTTCGGCTTTCCTCGCACCAAAGCCAAAGCCAAGCACTTCACGCACCCATTTCATACGGGTGATATCGTCAAAGCGGTCGTTCCCGCTCATCTCAAGCATCCTGGAGTCCACACAGGCAGGGTGTCAGTCAAGGCAAAAGGAGCTTTTACCATCTCCACCTCCAAAGGCAAAGTGAGCGATATTGGCAAAAAGTATTGCCAGGTCCTCCAAAAAGCAGACGGGTACGGGTATGTACAGAAAGGAGAGGCGGCAGTTCCTCCCGTCCCCTAAAGACAGACGGGTCCCCATGCCGCATTTTGTATGGCCCAATGCACATAAAGGAAAAAGGACATGCTTCATATCGATGCGAAGCCAATTGATCTCAAGCTCACAACACCTTTCCGTATTTCAAGAGGTGAGCAAAACACCGCATCAAATGTCATTGTGCAAATAAATAATAACGAGCATATAGGCTACGGTGAAGCTGCTCCCGATGAGTATTACGGAGAGACGCAAGAGACAGCCCTGGCCTGCGTCGCACTCTTCGCGGGCAACCTTGGCAATGATCCTTTCGCACTCGAAGACATTATGGAGCGCCTGGACAATATTATCCAGCTCAATCCAGCGGCCAAGGCAGCTGTCGATATGGCCCTCTACGACATCATTGGCAAAATGCTGAACGTCCCGCTCTACAAGCTCTTTGGGCTCAATCCATCCCACGCGGCGCATACTTCCTTTACCCTGGGGCTCGACACGCCAATGAATATGGCCAGGAAAGCCCTGCTCGCGCGTGACCATCCCATTCTTAAGGTGAAGGTTGGCACCCGGCATGATATCGATATCATCAAAGCCATTCGCGACGTATCATCGGCTGTTATACGGGTCGACGCCAACGCGGGTTGGACGCCGAAAGAAGCCATTAAGAATATCAATGCCCTGGCTCCCTATAACATCGAGTTTGTTGAGCAGCCCATTCCCGCCCATGACCTGGCTGGCCTTAAGCTAATACGGGACAATGTACCCATCCCCATTATCGCGGATGAGAGTTGCGTCACTGTAGAAGATATTCCCAGGATCAGCGGGCATGTCGACGGTATCAACATCAAGCTTATGAAGTGTGGCGGCATTCGCCAGGCATTGAAAATGATTCACGTGGCTCGCGCGCATAACTTGCTTGTGATGATTGGCTGCATGATTGAAAGTTCGCTGGCAATTACAGCCGCCGCCCACCTGACTCCTCTCGTTGATTATGCTGATCTTGATGGGCATTTGCTGATCAATGACGACCCCTACCTGGGCGTCACCGTCGAAAAAGGGAAACTGGTGTTGCCAGAGGCGCCTGGATTAGGCGTTAAAGCAAGAAGTTAATGGAACAATGTAGATTTAAGGGCAAGCTGCACAACCTGCCCTCTCTTCAAACCTACAATGTCTATAAGAAAAGACATAGTGGGCAATTTAGCTATGGATGGGATAACAAAACCGTCACTTCCCCCCTTGACGCTGATCGAAGCTAATGGTATCGTTGTAGCATTCTCAAACGTGGTAAAAAGAACAGACAGCAAAGCAGAAAAAATCATCATCATAGGAGAAAATAGTACCTTCCAGGTATACCTTTGGAGAGCCTCACATGAGCACATCGATACCCTCTTTCAACCAATACCGGGTTGCGGCAATTCAATATGAACCAACACTGGGGGAGAAAGAGAAAAATGTGACTGCTCTTCTCCGCCTGGTCGAAGAGGCCGCCCAACATGATGCACGTCTCATCGTCCTGCCAGAAATGGCAACGACTGGCTATTGTTGGGAGTCTCGTTCTGAAGTTGCACCTTACGTTGAACCCATTCCAGGACCCACCACCGAGCGCTTCCAGCAGGTTGCCGCCCGTTATGGCAGTATCATTGCTCTCGGCCTCCCTGAAGTAGATCCCGCCACGGATGTCTACTACAATAGTCTGGCCCTGCTCGGTCCTGAAGGGGTGATTGGCACCTATCGCAAAATTCACTCCTATATTGCTGAGCCGCGCTGGGCGCGCGATGGCGATCTCGGCATGCCCGTCTGGGAGACACCGCTGGGACGTTTAACCGGCCTGATCTGCCAGGACGCCGAATTCTTCGAATCCGCGCGTGTTCCTGCACTGCATGGCGCGGATGTTCTCCTCTTTCCCACAAACTGGCTGGACGAAAAATCACCTAGCGGCTCCTGGATAGCGCGCGCCTTTGAGAACGGCGTCTACCTCATCGGGGCGAACCGCTTCGGCAGCGAGCGCGGTATACAATTCAGCGGAGGAAGCTGCATCGTGAATCCCGATGGTTCCATCCAGGCGTATCTAGATGATGGTGAAGGGATTGTCTACGGCGAGGTTGATCTGAGTCGCAGCCGCGCTAAAAAGTGGGGGCCGCCCGATGAAGAGCCGTGGGGAGATCGTCTCGTCGACCGGCGTCCCTCCGCATATGTAATGCTTGCGCACAACACCTATCTCTGGGAGCCGTTGCGCTACCATAGCCTGTACGAATTAGGTGAATTGCCGCCAGGGCAGCTCTCCTGCGTGGCCATTATCCAGACCAATCTTCAAGAATGGGGGGCTCAGGCCCTACAGAATTCCAGCCTGAATGCGACACAAACAGTACGCAGCATAGTTCAGACGCTCATCACCGACCACGACCCGGCACGGCCCGATGTCCTGGTACTTCCAGAACTGCTACTACCAGGGCCCGTATCACCCAGCGCCTATGAGAACGATGGTGCTATCATTGCTCATTTTCAAAATGGCGCAATTGAAGTGCCTGGTGCAGAAACCGACTCGCTGGTAGAACTGGCCAAAGAGCTGCAAATCAGCCTGGTGCTTGGGGTAGCCGAGCGCGTAAAGGAACCAATTCCAACCTACTACAACACTATCCTGCTCATCGATCCCGAAGGCGTCTATGGTACCTATCGTAAGCTCCATCTGACAGCAAAAGACCGCCTGTGGGCGAGTGCGGGCAATCTTGACCTGCCAACTTTTGACACTCCCAGCGGTCGCATCGGCCTGGCAACCGGCTATGACGTGCTCTTTCCAGAGACGCTGCGCGTCCTGGCGAGCAAAGGAGCAGACATGGTCTGCGCTCCTGCGTTGCTCAATTTCCCGGATCCCATCGGTCTCCCCCCCACGCGTATCCCCTTTCACCGCCCGGTTGCCCCTGAAGACTTTGACCCGACTCACTATCTCATCTGGCGAGTGCGAGCCGCCGAAAACAATGTCTACCTTGCCCTGGCAAATTGGGACAGCGATTGGCATAACACGCATGCCAACGGCAACAGCGGCATTTTCTCACCTGCATACCTCACCTATCCCTGGTCAGAGGTCATTGCCGACGAGGGTGAACCAATACTGACAATGATGACCATTGATACGCGCGAACAGCGCACAGGCCGCCGTTCTTCAACGCATCCTCTCAACTACGCACCCGGTGACGTGGCAGGCTCATTGACCGGGGAACTTGCCTACGATATCCGTGATAGTATCCCTGGCAATGTAGCCCGTGGCAAACCCATGTTGCGCAAGCGCGTGCCGTACTGGTACCTCGACCTGGTCAGGAAAGACCTATGATCGCTTGCTTGAAGGAGACACATAGCTCATGAGATTAGCAGGCAAAGTTGCTATTATCACGGGTTCCGCGGGAGGTATGGGCAAGCTTGCCGCCGAACTATTTGCCAGCGAAGGGGCAAGTGTCGTGGTTACAGATATTGCCGAAAAAGAGGGCGAAGAAACGGCCAGGGCCATTCGGGACACCGGGGGTACCTCCATCTTCGTCAAAGCGAACGTGGCGATCGAGGACGAGGTTGAACGCATGGTTGAGGCTGCCATCGATACCTTTGGACAGGTGGACATTCTCTATAACAATGCCGGTATCATGCCAGCAGAGGACGCGAGCGTGACCGATTTAAGCGAAGCCACGTGGGATAGAGTGATGGATATCAACCTCAAAAGCGCCTTTCTCTGCTCAAAATACACCATCCCCCATATGGTGAAACAGGGCAAAGGCTCGATCATCAACGTGGCTTCGTTCGTTGCCTTCATGGGAAGTACTGTGGCTCAGGATGCTTATACCGCCTCCAAGGGAGGACTGCTGTCACTTACAAAATCCTTCGCGGTACAGTATGGTCGCCACGGCATACGCTGCAACGCTATCTGTCCCGGCCCTATCGAGACGCCCCTGCTGCGCGTCCTCTGGACCAGTGAAGAGGCACGTGACCTGCGATTGAGCCGAATCCCGCTCGGTCGCTTCGGTGAGGCAAAAGATATAGTTTACATGGCGCTCTACCTGGCCTCTGATGAATCGTCCTGGACAACGGGCGCGTGGCTCATGGTCGACGGGGGTATTTCATCGAATTATTTTTGACGCACGCCACTATTGGAGTACAGGTCCCAAAAATGTTGAGTGTCGTCGTTCTTAAAGTGAAGAAAGACCCTGACCAGCTATAAAATCGCTGTTCAGCAGCACAGTTTACCTGGACAACTATTTGTCATATAATGGTCAATGTTGCTTAAAGTAGCCATGTTGTGAAAACCATCATCATCTAGTAAGGAGCAGATCGCATGAATGACACTACCTCGTCGCAGCTAGCCGCCGCATTAACGGGTTTCGGGCTGATTTTCGGTATTATCGCCATAGCCTCGATCATCTTAGCCATCGTCATCTGGTGGAGAATATTCTCGAAAGCAGGGTACAGTGGCGCGCTCAGCCTCTTAATGTTCGTCCCGATCGCGAACCTCGTCATGTTATTGATTCTTGCTTTTGCCGAGTGGCCTATCCAGGCCGAGCTCAATCAGCTCCGCATGATGAGAAGCCAGCAGTACCCACCAAATCCACAGTATCCACAGGCTCAGCAGTATCCCCAGGCTCCACAGTATCCGCAAAGTCCACCTAACCCGCAGTACAGAGGATAAGCATATATCCAGGAAACACGAAGATGACCAGCGTTGCAATGTTGGTCATCTTCGTGCTTCCCGCTTCTATGCCTATGTATGGAGTTCTCCCCGCTTTATTCCACGGACTTTAACAAAGGAGCGGGAAGTCCCGTCCCGGAAAGGCGGACGGGATGAAAGCGACCCCGCTCATTTTTCTCCTTCTCGCGCGGTACGTTACCATTGTTCGAGCGCAGAGAAAGAATACTTGTCTATGAAAACCATACATATCTATCGGCTCGATCATCTCTCGCCAGCCCTCTTCGAGCACCTCAGAGAGGTGCAGATGGAAGCGGCACAGGTCTGGAACCTGTGCGTCTCCCTGCACAAAGAGGCCCGGATGAGCCACACCCGCTGGCCTGGGCGCAACGAGTTGCAGCAGGCGACCGAAGGGCGGTATGCCTTGCACAGCCAATCGGTGCAGATGATCGTGCACGCCTTTCTCGCCAACATTGAAACCACCCGCAAACTCCGCCGGGAGCACCCTGAGATGCGCATGAAGTACCCCTGGCGTGAGAAGCGCTTCTACCCAGTCCACTGGCCCGCGCAAGCGGTGGCCTTGGAGAAGGGCCGTGTCATCTTGCCGATGGGGAGAGGGCGACCGTACATCGTGTTGCCGATTGCGCTCCCTGACAATGCTGGGGCCTGTACCCTCGTGTGGAACTACGGCTTCGAGTTGCACGTCTGCGTCGAGACGGAACAGGCGGCACAGGCTCCCGGCGCGGTACAAGCGACGGTTGATTTGGGCGAGATACACCTTGCCGCTGTCAGCACCAATGCCGGGAAAGCCTTGATCGTGACCGGGCGCGGCATCCGCTCGCTCAAACGAGGGCGAGCGAAGCAGATCGGACAGATCACCAGGAAGCAATCCCGGTGTTCCAAACATTCCCGCCGCTGGAAGAAGCTCCAACGCGCCAAGAACAAGGTATGCAGGCGGGTAGAGCGGCGCGTGCGCGATCTCCGTCACAAGGCGAGCCGCCAGGTGATCGACTTCTGCGTGAAACACCAAGTCGGCACGCTCTTCATCGGCAACCCGCACGGCGTGCGCAACAAGGATTCCGGCCGCCACCACAACGGGCGCATGTCCTTGTGGGAATACGGCAAGGATATCGACTACTTGACTCACAAGTCCACGCAAGCCCGCATCTCGTGCTTCACCGGCTCCGAACGAGGAACCAGTAGCCGGTGTCCGAGATGTGGGCACAAGCACAAGCCCAAAGGCAGAACTTGGGTTTGCCGCAAGTGTGGCTTTCGAGGCCACCGCGACCTCGTCGGGTCGGTCAATATGCATCAGGATGCCTTTGGCGTCCACCTGAAGTTTCCTCGTTCCTTCACGTATCTCCGTCCCGGCCTGCTCAAGACCGGGAAAAGGAGTAGTCGGGCAGACACGCCCCTGGTTTCGCAAGAGACCTGTTGTTTGGAACAGCCAACGGCTCAACCACGTATCGCGGATACGGTCTCCCCGGAGATAGGCTCCCCCGTTCGCGTTGTCCAGAAGCCCATCCCCTTCTAGGGGATTGGGAGTGTCACTTGACCTATTGGAGGCGCGTTACGCACATGAGGATTGAGCGTCACGGCGATCGCCAAGAAAAGTTGTGGTAGCAAGAGCACAATCACCGTGGGAACAGGACCCATGACCTGGAGCAAAGCTCCCGTCAAAGCCAGGCCAATTGGCTGGCTGCCGAAGGCGATCAGGCGGAAGACGCTATTCACCCGCCCTTGCAAACGGTCTGGGATCAATGCCAGCCGGTAACTGAACTGCACCATCATATAGACTGGCACCACAACAAAGCCCACCAGGTTAGCAACTAACAGCACCCACGGATTTATCGCGAATGCATAGAGCAGCCATCCCAGCACCCAGAGCCACGCAGTGCCGATCATCAGCTGGCCAAAACTGAAACGCTTCTGCAGTGGAACCACCAGCAAGGCGCCAACAACGCTGCCAATGCCTCCACCAGCGAAGATGAGACCAGTCACTACATTCGTTGCATGCAAGTTCTTTGCCAGGATGATGATCACCAGCACATAGCCTGAGCACGGCGTGATGAGGCCAAAAGTCAGCACGGCAATGAACCGCACCAGCGGGTTATGCCAGAGCCACGACATTCCCTCGCCGATTTCAGCCCAAAGCTTCCGCGGCCCAGCATCCCTCTCTCCTTGAAATTCCACTTTGATGAAAAACAGTGAGATGGCTGAGACAGCGTAAGAGACACCATCGGCGAGAAACGGAATGGCTCTGCCAATGCCATAGAGAATAGGACCCAGGGCTGGTCCGATCACGCTCGATACTGAGTACAGCACCTCATTCTGCGCGACAGCAGCAGGTAATTGCTCCCTCGACACAACATGAGGAATACACGCAGTCTCCGCCAGGTTAAAGAACACGAAGAGCGTCCCTTCAACCAATGACACCATGTAGAGTTGTATATACGTCAGATGGCCAAAAGCAAGGGCAACCGGAATACTGCCCAGCGCAATCGCTCGACCAATATCGCAGAGAATCATAACGCGCTTGCGATCCCAGCGATCGATCAGCGCACCTGCAGGCAGGCAAAAAAGAGCGAAGGGCAGCCCGCGCAGGGCAGTCATCAAGCCTGCCTGTGCTGGCGAGTTAGTCAGCGCGAGAACCAATAATGGAAAGGCCACCAGCGAGATCTGCGACCCTACTGAGGACACCGCCTGGCCGCTTACAAGCAAAAGAAAGTCGCGATTACGCCATAATGGTATTGACCGCCGTGGCTTCAACGCCTCGACTTCTTCCACCTCGAGTGCCTGATCTTTTAGTAGCTTATCTTGTGCGGTTGACATGAGTTTTTCTCCCCTGGAAGCATACATATAACGATATTTTCAGAAAGGTGAATGAGTAGTAAGAAGACGCACAAAGGCACATATGCAAGAGTTTGTAAGTGGAGCAGACTCTCCGGGTTTTCAGGTCTTCAGCAAGCTATCTGTGCTTGGATCGGGATTGCACAAGCGCGCCAGAGCACCAGGGAGAAGAGTGCTCCTTACGGCGATACACCCGAGGATAGAAGCGAGGAAGAAAACGTTGCGCGATGAATGAGAAAGCGAAAAGAAGCTACTCGCACATTCGGGTGTTGCCCGCTTGCGGGTAGTTGCTTTTGATAGCGCCACTTCCTGCCGCATAGGCCCGGCGTGATCGCCTAGGCGGCAAAGTTGCTCATTTGGATGAAGTGAATGATATACATGGTTCTTCGTTCCGTTGACGTATATGAGTTCAGCGCACCGCGCCATACCCGTTTGATTACCTGACAAGAGAATAGTAACATGCACCCTATAGCAGTGTCAATGTTCGTTTTCTCTATGCTCTATTTCTTGCCTTTTTCTGTGGCAGTCGCCGTGGCTTCTGCCTGCTTTTTTACAAGCAAGGGCGCATGTTGCTCACAAAAAAGAAATTTACGGCCCCCGGGCAGAAGTTGTGCATAGGCCGCTGGCTCACCACAGGTGTCACAGCGCCCAACATGTGTTTTAACGGCTTTCATTCTAAAGTGCCTCCTGAGTTAGATGTTTATAGAAAGAACAGAGCCAAAGGCCTGTTCAATCACATGTATTTCTAAGCTGTATCATACCACAAAATGGCCTGTCCCAGGCTACGATGACTTTTACGGTAAACCGAGCGCGAAAGCCCTGCGCATTCACCCCAGGCATGAAGCGTCGTTCCTTACGACAAGGCAGCTTCCAAAGCCCTACTTTATAAATGTGCTCTACAAGGCGCCTGAAATTAGATACGATTGCCCCGGTGCTCAGTGCTGAACTGCTTGACAGCGGCGGGAACAGTTGGTATAATTAGAACCGGTGTTCTATTCCAAGAGAAAGCGTGAGGTTGATGGGCACACAGCAGACCAAGGAGAACAAGCATCCCAAACAGCAAACGCCCACGTTTCTGCTCGAACTCCCTCTCGTCGTGAACCAGGGACAAGCTTGCAGGTTGCGCGCCCATTTCGAAGCCGCACGCCAGCTCTACAACGCCATCCTCTCTGAGGGGAACAGGCGGGTGCGCCAGATGCGGTCAGATGCGGCATGGCAAGCGGCGCGTGCCATCCCTCGCACCCACAAGCAGGAACGTGCGGCGGCTTTCTCGGCCTTGCGCCAGCAGTATGGCTTTTCAGAGGCCGCCCTGCACGAAGCGGTCAAAGGACTGCGCGTGGGCTGGATTGCCGAGCACATCGAGGCAGTGCTGGCTCAGACGCTGGCCACGCGCGCTTACCGTGCGCTCAACCGGGTCTGCCTGGGCCAGGCCCGACGGGTGCGCTTCAAAAGCCGAGGGCGAGGTCTCTCCAGCATCGAGAATAAGCGCAACGATACCGGGTTGCGCTTTGTCTTGCAGCAGCCAGAGGAGGGAAAGGCGGGCTTTCTCCTCTGGAAGGACGAGCAGCTTGCCGCGCTCATCGACGGGAAGGACCCGGTGGTCACACATGGCTTGGCTCAGCGCATCAAGTACGCCCGGCTCATCCGGCGTCCGGCCTCCAGTCCGCGCGCACAAGGAGCAGATGTTACCAGTTCCCGCTACTTCGTGCAGCTGGCGTTAGAAGGCACTGCGTACCACAAAGCGAAACACCCGGTCGGCACCGATGTTGTGGGCCTGGATGTGGGACCTTCCACCGTCGCCATCGTCCCCAGGGTTGCCCCAGCCCGTTTGGAGGTCCTAGCCGAGCAACTGGCTCCGCAGGAGAAGCAGATCCGTCGGTTGCAGCGCCAGATGGATCGACAAAGACGTGCAGCCAATCTGGAGCACTATGACGAGCAGGGACGGCCCAAGAAGCGGGGCAAGGGAAGCGCCCCCTGGAAGCGGAGCAAGGGATATGAGGCCACCAGGCGGCGCAAAGCCAGCAAGGAGCGCATGTTGGCGGCACATCGCAAGAGCCTGCATGGCCGGATGGTGCATGAGATTGTGAGGGTAGGCAACACCATTTTCACCGAAAAACTTTCCTACAAAGGTTGGCAGAAGCGCTACGGCAAAAGCGTGGGACTTCGTGCACCAGGGATGTTCATTGACCGACTGAGACGCACCGTTGCAAGCACGGGCGGCACCCTGCACGAAGTTCCCACCCGCAGCACCAAACTGTCACAGTTTTGCCATGGCTGCGGCAAGACGGTGAAAAAGCCGTTGTCGCAGCGGTTTCATCAGTGCGCCTGTGGCGTGGGGCCAGCGCAACGCGACCTCTACTCCGCGTTTCTGGCGGCCTACCTGGATCCAGCAGACTTCACGCCCTCGTGTGCCCGGTACGCGCAGTACTGGGAAGGTGCGGATGCGCGCCTGCGGACAGCATACGAGCGTCTTGTTCAACGCGCGAAAGAGGGGCAGGTCTTGCCCCGAAGCTTTGGTATTCCCAGAGCCGGAGCGCGTCTGTCTCAAAGTCCGAGCGAACCACCACTAGAGCCAGCTTTTCTGCTTCGGCACGGCAGGCTGGAAGCGTGGACGGGACGCTCGGAACCCCCCGTACTTGAGCCGGGGGAGCACTCAGCTCTTACATAAGACAAAAGAAGAATCTTCTCTATTTGTGAAAATCATTGGGGTAAGCAACATCCCCCATTCCGCCTATAAAGAACTCTTGAAGCTCAACAACCACAGCAGACTGGTTGAAGCCTTAAAAAAGTGTGAGTAAAGTAGCTGGCAGTATACTATAAACAGCGGTAGAGGGTGATCGATGGGGTGCCACTTTGCTCTGTTGAGCACTGCTCAGGCATAGTCTGTTGAGTGCTGCTCCAGCCATGTTTTGTTGTAGCTTCGGCTCCAGGCATGTACTGCTGAGAAGGACTCCGGGCGTGTTTCATTGTAGCTTTTGCTCCAGACATACTTCGGTCCCCGCTACCGCTCTAGAACGGATATCGTTGTCCGACCTCTCTCCACTTTGCAGAAGAGGAGTGAAGGCCACACTGTCTTGTGGCCTTCACTCCTCTTCTGTATATTTGCTATACATACAGAAGCAGATTGTTTTCCCGATTGCTGAAAAATATCATATCGCATCAACCTCGGCACCCACATCCTCCTCAAGCTGTTCTTCTACAACTTGCCCAGGTTCCCGAATATCGATCTCAAGTTGGCTATCCACGGCCTTCACATGGACTTCTCCATGTTCGGGAATATTGGCGAGCAGGATACGCAGGCTAAGAGGAACGGTGAGCAGTCGCTCGATGGCACGGCGCAACGGGCGCGCTCCCTGCGTTTGACTGAATCCCTCTTTGCAGAGCAGGTCAATAGCGCTATCCTCAGCATGCAACGTCAATCCCTGTTCAAGCAAGCGAGCGCCCAGCTCGTTCATCTGCAGGCGTGTGATGGCACGGGCCTGTTCCTGCCCCAGAGGGTGAAAAATCACTACCTCATCGACGCGGTTGAGAAATTCAGGACGGAAGGTCTGGCGCAGCCGTTCCAGCAGGCGCTCGCGCTGCATCTCTTCTGCCGTCCCCTTGACACCGGCGCGGAACCCACTCGGCATCGAGCGCCCCAGCATATCGGTACCAACATTTGAGGTCATAATCCAGATGGCGTGTTGAGCATCGACGGTGTGGCCCTGTGCGTCAGTCAGGCGGCCGGCATCAAAGACCTGCAAGAAGAGATCAAAGACTTCTGGATGAGCTTTCTCCAGTTCATCCAGCAGGACGACGCAATGCGGGCGGCGGCGCAGCTTACCAGTTAACTGCCCCTCCTGATCGTGCCCGATGTAGCCGGGAGGAGCTCCGACCATGCGCGAGACGGCGTGCTTCTCCATGTACTCCGACATGTCAATGCGAATCAGGTGTTCGTCAGAGCCAAAAACTTCTGCGGCCAGGGCACGCGCTAACTCGGTCTTACCAACCCCCGTAGGTCCTAAGAAAAGGAAGACGCCGGCAGGGCGATTGCGCTGCTTCAAACCTGCGCGCGCCACTTGAATCGCCTGCGTGACACGACTGATAGCTTCATCCTGACCGACCACTCGTGACTTGAGGCGAGACGCGAGATTCAACAGGCGGTCCCGCTCCTCGCGGCCCGGCGCTCGCACAGGGATACCAGTGCGATGTGAAATTACCTCGGCAATCATTGATGCATTGATCGCAGGCATTTCATTCAGTTCTTCGTCTTCGCCATCATCCCCTTGCTTCGTTCCCTCAACCGCACCTGCTGCATCTTCCATGGAAAAGATACGTGCCTGCGAGCATGCTTCATCCAGTACACTGCACGCTTTGTCGGGAAGCCGCAAATTCGGCAGATACTGCACAGAAAGATGCACAGCTGCTTGCAACGCTTCACTGGTAATACTGACGTTATGATGCTGCTCATACAAATCACGCATGCCTGTGAGAATAGTCAGAGCCTCCTCGGCAGTTGGTTCTTCAATCATCACCGGGCGCAGACGGCGCTCCATGGCGGCATCTTTTTCAATCAGGCGGTATTCTTGCGGGGTAGTCGCACCAATACAGCGCAACCGACCTCCAGCCAGGGCAGGCTTCAGAATACCCGCCGCATCAATGCTGCCATCGGCGGCCCGACCTGTGCCAATAAGCAGATGCATCTCATCGATAAACAGGATAATATTGCCGGCGCTCTCTGCTTCTTCTAAAACTTTTAACAGCCGCTCCTCAAATTCACCACGATACTTGGTGCCGGCCACCAGGGAACTGGCCGAGAGCTCGATCAGCCGTTTGCCGCGCAATTCGGCAGGCACCTTGCCATCAATAATGCGCTGGGCAAGGCCTCCCACAATCGTTGTTTTCCCCACGCCTGAATCACCAATCAAAACGGGATTGTTGCGATCCTTGAGCATCAATGTCTGCATCAAGAGGCGGAGTTCTTTTTCGCGTCCAATCAGGGGGGTCAGTTGCTTCAGGTTGGCCTGCCTGGTCAAATCACGCCCCAGGCGCTCCAGGACTGAATTGCCTCCCTTCACTACCACGTCAGGGCTTATTCCTACCGGCAATTCAATGGACGCGTCCGCGGGATTTGCGCTGATCGAGGGCACAAGCTCGAGCAAGGCGCGAGCATTGCTGGTCAGGACAAGTTCGATCAACTGCGCCGGATTGATCCCCAGTTTCGTGAGCAATTCATGCGTCACGCCGTCCCCTTCACTCAACACGGCTTGCGCTATCGCTCGTTCATCTATCGTAGTCGAGCCAGACTCCAGCGCATTTTGTTCTGCAGTTTGAAGAATCTCTTTACAGCGGCGCGTTGGTAGTATAGGCGTATCGCTGGTCGCCTTTCCATTCCCCAGCGCCAAACGAATCACATCACGTACCTGTTTGGGAGAGAAGCCAAGGCTCCGCAGCGCATCCTGTGTACATCCCCCATCCAACTTCGTAAGAGCAATGAAAAGATGAGGCGTCCCCAGGTAGTCTTTGTGCATACGCCGCGCCTCCATCAGCGCCAGCCCCAGCACTTCCTGCAAAAAACGGCGTTCAAGCGTATTAGAAGAGGGAATGATTGGAGGGATCAGGTGATTATCATCAAAAGGCTCAAAACGCAGTTCACCGCTGCGCTCCTTACTAGATACTGAAGCCGTCACTAACCGCAACATAGGGTCGCCATAGAGTACAAAGGACATCCACGATGTATCATCGGGGCGGTGCTGGACCATGCTCATGCGCGCTCGTCGCACAGCCTCACCCAGAGCTACACCATCAGCCACTTCCTGGTAAAAAAGCGCTGCAAATTCTCGCTCGCGCTGGGTGTTGACAGGCCAGCGCATCGCCAGGACAGCACCTGCCCCCGACACTAGCAAGTTATTCGCCAGGCGCTCCATAGAATCTTCTCGTTCTTGCTGACTGGCGGCCCCACTACCATTGCGACCCTGCCGCTCGTCTTCATGGTAACTGAGAAAAACCAGGGGTCGCCTGGGTAAAGACTGGAATAATTGCTCAATAGCGGCGCTATCTAAACGAGAACTGCCTCCCAGCGCCAGCACATGCTCTTCACCCACCTTCAAAGGGACTGGTCCCGCGTAGTGCAAAACATGCGGTGAGTCGGCGCCGACACGCATTTTTATCTCTAATTGATTCGCCTGTTGACGATAAAGAATGATGCGTGATACCGATTCGGGCAGAGTGGTACAGAGTGTAGCAACCTCTTCTTCGGCCACTGGACGATCACTGCCGGGATTCACCAGGAACATGACTGTCAGCCCCTGCGTTTCACGGCGCCCAACTTTTCGGGTAGCGCGATCTGCTACAGAGTGACGTACTTCCTCACGACCACTCACCTGTCGACCTATACTGAGGTGCTGGCAAAGAAAACGGCCAGATTTCGCATTGCCTTCAAACAAGAGTTCCCAGGGAATTTCAGGGGTATTGGTCTCGATGATAAGGGCGTTATCGAGTCGCCGCAGTGCATCTTGCATTTGGGATGGGAGCAATTGATCAAAAAGGAAACGTCCTAGCGTGAGGAGTGAATCATTGACAACCCCCAGTTTCATTGTCTGTCGTTTCACATCCGCCTGTGCCAACGTCTGCATGTACTGCGCCACTGATTGAAGTGTGCGCCTCAGTCGTTCACGTATCTCAGGCGTGAGGTCAATGATATACTCCTGGCCCGCTTGAGATGAGCTTTCGGGAAGTTCGAGGCGAAAACGATAGACGGTCTCAGTACGTAAGATTGTTAATAGGGCCGGTTGTTCCATAATGCTTTTTTATACTACTCTCTACCCATGATACGCTCATCCATATTGATCACGAAAAACGCGCCGTGTCGTTTGCAAAAGCAGTATACGAGTAGGGATAGGCCGGTGTCAATAGCTGTGTTCTCAAAATCAATACGATGAAACCTCAATTGTGCTTAGAGAGTGCCTCGAGAGGCTTTAACAGATGGGCGCGGGAAGTCCCATCCCCTTCAGGGGACTGGGATGAAAGCGCCCGTAACTACTCGATATGCAACTAAAGTAATGATAAAATGGTTGCGTGAAAGAAGATATCAAGCCTCTCACTATCGGGTTCCCTACCCATCTGTTGAAACAGATACGGGAGAGAGCAAAACAAAACAATCGGTCTCTCAATGGAGAGATTTTGACGGCCATACAGGAACACATCAAGAAGCAGAAGACAGGCAAGTAGGCAGCAATGAATACAGTCCGCGTGTTTCGATTGCAACCAAGCCCAAAGCTGTTTGCTGGCCTGAAAGCGGCTCAGATGGAAGCGGCCCGTGTATGGAACCTCTGTTGCGAGACGCATAAGCAGGCCAGAATGGCTCATGCCAAATGGCCTAGTCGCAATGAATTGCAAAAGGCAACCAAGGGACAATTTGCGCTGCATAGCCAATCTGTCCAGATGGTTGTCCATGCCTTTCTTGCCAACATCGATACCACACACCAGCTCCGCCAAAAGCATCCTCACATGAAGATGAAGTATCCATGGCGAGAGAAACGCTTCTATCCGGTCAAGTGGCCTGCTCAGGCTGTGAGCTGCGAAAACGGGCGTGTCGTTCTACCAATGCTGAGGAGACGCCAGGACAAGTACAGGCAACTGTAGACCTTGGTGAAATCCACCTGGCCGCCGTCTCGACAAACACAGGACAAGCCATGGTTGTATCGGGCCGTGGCATCCGCTCTCTCAAACGCCAGAGAAGCAAGCAATTGGGCAAGACTGCCAAGAAGCAATCCAGATGCAAGCAGTATTCCCGACTATGGAAGAAACTTCAGCGAGCCAAGAATAAGATCAAATCGAGAGCAGAACGCCGAATTCGTGCTCTGCGGCACAAAGCAACACGACAAGTGATCAATTTCTGTGTGGAGCAGCGCGTTGGCAAGCTCTTTATCGGTAACCCCCATGGTGTCCGCAACAAAGATAGCGGACGGTACCACAACCAGCGTATGGCTTTATGGGAATATGGCACAGACATCGACTACCTGACTCATAAGGCAAAACAAGCCCACATCATGAGCTTCACGGGCTCGGAACGAGGAACATCGAGCCAGTGTCCTGTATGTGGGCATAAACAGAAGCCCAAAGGCAGACATTGGGTGTGTAGAGGCTGTGGCTTTACTGGCCACCGTGACATCGTTGGCGCAGTGAATATGCACAAACTTGCTTTTGATGAGCATGTAATGTTTCCTCGTTCCGTTACGTATCTACGTCCTGGCTTGCCCAGGCGTAGTAGGAGGGCAGACGCGCCCCTGGTATCGCTCACGATGCCTGTTGTCTGAGCCAGTCGACGGGTCAACCACTGCTTGCATAAGTAGGTTCCTTTGGGGACAGGCCACACCATTGAAGTGACTCAGAAGCTCATCCCCTTTAGGGGATAGAGAGTCGTCACATCAAACGCTAGAGCCTTTCTCGAAGTACTAGCACAAGCTTAAACCGCTGGTTGGGGATAACAGCTCGATTTCACATGAGCACCTGCTGGCATGGGCTTGAGGGCAAAGGAGGTATCTTCAGCCAGGATGCCATCAAAGTATTGCCCCGCCGTCTTGAGCACACTACAATTTCCAGGAGTCGGCAGAATAGTGAGATCCAATTCGGGCAAGGTACCCGCCTGGCGCTGCACCAGCAGCGCATAGGGGGTAGTATGGCCCGTAGGCGGAACGTACCATGAAAGCGTTACAGTCATCGTACAATTTTTCGGGACAACCACCCAACCTCCAAACATCGCTCGCCCAGGTTCATCGCTTTGAAAATTGGTCGGCGGCCCTACAGTATCAAGGGGGTGCCAGCGTGCGCCATCCTCATCGCTTATCGAGGGCGCGGATGCCCCAGGTTGATACTGACCGGGAGGACACTGCAATTCATTTTTTGGATACACGCCATTTTGCGGACAGTCGACATAAGTCGCTCCACAGAGTGGCGTACCCGTGTCGAAGCCATCTCCCCATAGAAATTTGCTCGTTGGAGGGACATAAACCCTGACGTAATCATGGTAGGTGTCGTAGCCATAGACCGGCCCTACCTGGTTATAAACGAGACGTAGTTGCATGATATGCGTGGCGCCACCATCCGTATTCAGTGTCACACTATCATGCATGATGGTTCGTACAAACTGAGATGCCTTGCTCGCGCTGATATTGGCCTGTACAACGTATAAACCATCGTGTGTCGTGGAACGATCAACCTGCGCCGCATCACCAAATTTTTCTAGCACTGACTCCGCCTGAGGATTTGTGACGTAAATCTGCAAATCTTTTGTTTTCAAATCATGGAGCGCCTGGCGCGCTATGGCAAGGATTTCGTCCGGGGGAGCATGTCGCACACGGTCTAATAACATGTGCGCCAATAGGGATGTAAAGCGTTTACGGCTAGATGTGGTGGTGTCACCTGGTTGATATACGGCCTGCTTAGCCAGCCCCGCGTTATCCTGCTGGTAGTAGTGCAGCCGCTCCTCGACGTTCTGGGCAGTAATCGTGTCGTTATAGCCACCTATATGTATTGGCCCTATCACCTGGAGCACGTGCTGAACCAGGAAGGGGGTGAACAGGATGACGCCGTCGACATTGTGACCGACCTCGCTTTTGTATTTCTTGATGGCAATCTGAGCGGAGGTCGGAAAGTCAGCGGAAAGATTGGAGTCGCGCAGTCCCCAGTTCGCAAACGGCCACCAGCTGCGATACTGGGGCAAAGCTAGCTGTCCAAGTGTAGGACTGTTATCAACATACTCGACCAGCGAAATATCCCTCAATGAAAATGGGGCCATGCGACCTCCCTTAATAGAGAGTTCACCGTATTGCCCGGTAAATCCTCCTGTTGGGCGTAGCTCACCTCGATCCATCGTCTGTACAAGAAATGTGCGCGGTTCGTTGACGCCAAGCATCCACCCCGCTGCATCCAGCAGATCACGAACCTGCACCAGGTCTACCTGTGCCTGGGGAATCAGTTGCATCAATTGCACCACTTGGGCACGCTGATGAGCACTGATACTGGCCGGCAGCGCATCCAGCGAAAACAGATGACTCTGAGTTTGAATATCATTCAAGGTTGGTAGGATCTGATCTATTGTCGTCCGTACAAGTGTAAGCACTGCGGGAGTAACCAGCGGTTCGTTGGTGGCATTCAGGAGTGGGCCACGAAACGTGGGCGCCAGCGTCATAGCCGCTTGAACAAGCTCTTGCCCGATATCTGTCACGTCTATCCCGATCCGGCTGAGGGCGCGGGCAGAGCTAACCTGCGCGCGATACTGGGGTAAATACTGCATGACAGTGGCGATGACAGCTGCATGATCGAGCGTATACTCTACCTGCTGGAAATCCTTGTGAGCAGCAGTAAATTCTTTTTGCGCGCGATGTAATTTCCCTGTATCAAGAAATCCTGTTGGATGGGCATTGAGGCCAGTAAAAACTGTTTTGACGTTGAGCAAGTGCTGAAGACCATCATTGGCCTCGGCGCGCAGGGTAGTATAAGTAGAATAGGCGCCCATTCCATAGCCAATGGCCATCGCTGTAGGAACTATCGTACCTGCTAAGACCAATACTAAAAGAGGTATAGCAATCCAGAGCATTCGCTTATCACTGCGGAGACGAGCAAAACGTCCAGCCAGCGCAACCACCGCCCGGGCGCCCCCATTGCTGAACGTCCCTGCTGTATTACCGGCTTCAGGAGGTGATGCATCAACAGGTGTTGCTATCTCCGGCACTTCTCCGTCAACTTTTGCACCATTTTCAGCCTCCTCCTCAGGGCTTATCTCCGCCGTGGTTGAGCCCTGGTCTTCCTCTTCGCTCCTGGCTCCGTCCTCTACCGCAATTGAACTTCGATCTTCTCCATCGCTTTTTGCGCCATCCTCCACCATTTTTAGACGCTGTGAATCCTCTTCCTCAGTGGTACTTGCATTGTCCGCTATCGATGGTGAACCCTGGGCCCCTTCTTTAGTCGTCACGTCTTCAGCAACTGGCTGATGCGGCTGCGTTGAAACGTCCTGTTGTTCTGTGACAGGTATATCGCTTTGAGATGTCTTGTTATGCTCTGAGTTTTCTTCGACTGGAGTGGTACCAGTTCCCGAAGGGCCGCTATTTGTTAACGTATCGGACATAATCTGCCCCCAACCGGTACGCATAAATAGAAAAGAAGAATATCACACCCCCCATGCCGGCTTCATTTCTTATTGTTGCTCATAGAATTCAGAGCAACCGCCTGGTACTAGTACGTTTTAGAAGGGTGAGACGTTACAGAAATGTCTCCCTTTACACCTAAGATCGCTTGAAAGCCCCTGTCATTCATGCGGGGGATGAAAAGCGTTCCTTATTTGGAGCGGGGTGGAGTGGACTCGCGTTTGATCTCCCGATGCACTTTTCGTAAGGCCAGTCTGATTGCATCGTTGTCCGATGTGATCCCATAGTGCACCTTGATCACCGCAATCGCTTCCCGATCCTGCTCCTCTAATCGAATGGTTGTACGTGTCTTGTTCATGTCTCCATGATAGCATATTGACATTCTCCAGATAAGATGGTATATTTGTTCTAGTACATTGACAACTCAATAGTGCTTGTGGGTTCCAAGGTAAATCGGTTCCTTGGGTAAAAACACTACCGTGTTGAACCAAATGCATACTACTTCTCTCTTCTCTTGCTTGGTTCCTCTGGGAGCAGCGCTTGGAGATGGGCGCAAGTCGCAAGTAAGAGGAACAACGAACGAAAGACGAGCAGTCTGCTCCGAAACGCGGATGTCCTCCACGTCAGAGTTCGTCGGCTTAAAATTCTGTTGGTCTCCGACGAGGCTCTATCGAAGGGTAGAGAGAGTCGGAACGACAGCAGAACCCCCGACCATTGATGGCGGGGAGTCTCAGGTTAATTGTAGCGAGCCATTGCAACTGAAACCTCCCCCGCTTCAAAGACGGGGGGTTCTTGCCGCTCTTCCAACGCTTCGAATCTTCCTTTCCGATACAGGAGAAGGGAAGAAGATCGCTCTTGTTGGGGATCGACAAGACTTTTCGACTGACGTGCTCCGGCTCCGGGTATGCCGAAGCTTCGCAGCAAAGCATGCCCCTCATTCGCACGTTGTTTTAAACACTCCACCGCAGTCAAAAGGCGCGGTTCCGCACCTTCCCAGTCCTGCTGGGCGATAGAGGGAGGAGTATCTGCTGATTTGAAGAAGGCGAGCAAAAAGGCTGAGTACAGGTCACGCTGAACCGGACCAACCCCACACGAGCAGGAGTGCCAACGCTGGGATAATGGTTTCTTGGTGTAGGTCTGACAACCATGACAGTACTGGCTCAGTTTGGTCTGGTACGTGCTGACTTCGCTCAGGGTGCCGCCAGTTTTTGCAACTATGCGTTTCAGATGCGTAGAAAACATCCCTGGTGCTGATCTGGCAACGGACTTACCAAACACCTTTTGCCACCCTCGAAATGAGGTTTTTTCGAGTCTTATCGTCTTGCCCACACGGAGCAGGTCGTTGACCAGATGCCCATGCAGGCTTTTGCGATGAGCTGCTAGCCTGCGTTCAGCATTGGCGAGCTCTCGACGTGTTGAGAGATACTTCCGACTGTTCTTCCAGGTGAGCCGTCCCTTTCTCACCCGACCTTTTTCATCGTAGTTCTGCGGGTTATTCGCCCGGCGCTGTCGATCCATTCTGCGCTGTAGCCGTCGTTTTTTGCGTGCATTGGGTCGCAGTTCTTCACAGAACGTCAGAAGTTGAACCGGTCCCTGACGGGGTACGATGGCGAGACTGGATGGACCAAGATCTAACCCGATCGTCTCGCTGCCGACCGTATTTTTGCGTTTCTGATGGGGGACCCCCTCAACTACCAATTGGACGTAGTAGCGGTTGCCATCACTGTCTGCACCCGTCGCATGTTCACTTGTTGCACGACGACGAACGAGCCGGGTATACTTGATCCGCTGGTCTAGCCCATGGTTGATGACGGGATCTTCCCGATCAATGAGTGCAGGAATACGGTCCTTGCCCCAGAGGAGGTAGCCCGCGTTCCCCTCTTGCGGTGTTTGCAAAAGAAAACGAGGCCTTGTATCGTTGCGTTTGCCCTCGACGCTGTCCAACCCGCGTCCTCGACTTTTGAAGCGCACCTTCTTAGCCTTGCCCAAGCAGACGGCACGAGCCGCTTCGTAGGCCCTTGTTGCCAGGGTTTGAGCCATCGTTGAGTCAATGTGGTCAGCAATCCAGTTGCAGCGAGCAGTTTTGGCATAGTGGTGCAGAGCATATTCAGAGAAGCCATACTGCTTTCGGAGGGAAGAGAAAAGAGCATTGCGTTGGTGCAGCCGCGTTTTGGGGAGATGACGTGCCTCTTGCCATCTGCTATCAGCACGCATGAGGCGCAGGCGTTTCATAGCCTCACCCAAGAGCGCGTTATAGAGACAGCGGGCAGCTTCCAAGTGAGCACGCAGGTGTTGAGCTTGTGCCTCATTGGTGGCCAACGGCAATTCGACTAAAAAGGTGGGAGTCTTCCCTCGTTTCATGCTGCGTGCATCCCATCGTTCTTGAACACCTGTTCACAGTATAGTCAAGTAGTTGCCTTCTGTCAATCCCTCTTGTGCCCCCACCCCTTCCCCAAATAAGGAAGAGCCATTCATCCCTGCCATACATGGACAAGGCTTTCTGGCTCGTTCGCTGCAAAGCTAACTACAACTTCCGGGTTGGCCTTCCCCTGGAACGCGCGGGCGGTGGATAGTAAGCCTGCGCTACCGCTACAATGTCTCCAATACGCAATTGTACCTGCAAGTAGCGATTGGCGGGGCGGTGATAATGCGCGAAAAGCATCAAAGCATGATTAGCGATTACACCAGCATCATCCGTGTGGCGAGAAAGCACCATCTGGCCTCCAACAGTCTCCTCGGCGGCAGTGACCGCTACCTCCTCACCCTCTTCATTCATCACAAGCCTGCGCGTATCATGGCGCGTAAAACGATGAGGCCAGAGCATCAAGGCGATAGTCTGTCCTTTCAGCCGCTGCTCTCGCAGGCGTTCTCCCAGGTAATTGGCAAGCTTGCCAATGGCAGCGCAGGTTTCATCGGCATCTGAAGGCGTATGAAACCGCACTCGCGCATTCTGGCTCATAGGAGGCGCATCCGGTACAACCAGGCTACTATCTTCCCCACAGGCCACCCGATTTACCCACGAGCCGAGACGGCCAAGGCGGCGGCGCAATCCTTCCTCCGAAAGTGTTGCAACCTGGGCAAAGGTTGTTATACCGAAATCTCGCAGGTGTGCCACCAGTTCAGCGACCGCCACCGAATCGACCTGCTCGCTCTTCCCCTCAACTTCAGGCGGGCGAGAACCAGGATTCTCCTCCTGTTCTCCCAGATCTGGTAATGCGCTTGGAATACCGGTTCCCGCTGCCCGCAGCTGCAAAAGCATCGAAAGAGGCAGCGTCTGCACAAACGAAGCCTCGCGCCCGGCTGGAATATACAGCACACCCCGGCGTCCATCTTTGCGACTCATCAGCGCGGCCAGTTCAGCAATAGCCTTTCCGTTGGCGATACCGATGAGCGCGGTCAATCCCATCTCCGCGATCTCCGCGCAGAGCCGTTCTGCCAGCGCAACAGGCGAGTCAAAGGGAATTTCACAGCCGCGCAGATCAATAAAGGTGTCTGCAATAGGTATCGATTCAATAATGCGAGAATAGGAACGATAGCGCTCGCGCAGTTTCTGCAGGATTGGCTGATAGCGCTCGTACGAGGCCGGGAGAAAGCGCGCGCGCGGCGCGATACGATGAGCGCGGCGCAGAGGCATACCGGGGCTGACCCCCAGGCGCATCGCGGCAGGCGAAACGTCGATCACTCTCCCCGGTTCATTTGGACGTCCCATACCGGTTCCGACGACAAAACTCTGCCCTTGTAAAGAGGGGTCGAACATCTCCTCCAGAGTGCAGTAAAAGTGGCGTATTCGTACGTGCATAATGCCTTGTCGCAGACGTGCTCGCTCCGCCGTGCGAGCAGCCTCCTGCATGTCAATAGGTACACCTGCAGACTCAAGTTCACGAGGGATACTATCCGATGATGGCAAAGGGTTATGCGCGGGAGTGTTTATGTTGTATTGTTGCATATGTATGGTGATCTTCTGGTGTTTTTTCTCTATGTTTTAATACGATTACGCTTCCGCTTAGGTTACAACGCTTCTCGCCCGTTACATCTCGGTCGATCTGCCTCTATAGGTGTGATATATGTCTGCGTCTTTGCAGCGGAAAACATCATCCTATCTCATTAGCGGTACGTTGTATCACTTTTTTTGTCATTGGATTTCCCGCCTTTCCAATCAAGCCTTATCTTCAGACGAACGAGGAATGGTACAGGGGTTAGCACACATAATAGTTGCTCAAAACATCACCAAATATTGCATTGGTGTGTCTTTTCGCGTTAACCTACGTCCGCTGACATCCCTGAGTATCCCCAGAGACCAAGCTGGACGGGAGGATCGACTACGACGATCCTATTTTTCTGCTTCCAGTTCTCATGCCGGGAGAGCAGGAGGGCTTTCACCTCGGCTTTATTCTTGCACGCCGCCAGGTCTGTGTCACCAAAGCGGCTGGCCAGATTAGCTGCGGCATTGTTGTCTGCATGATCGCTGTGAAGACAAACCACACAAGCAAATGTTGCCTGATCACGCCGGTTCGCTCGGTCTGGGTAGTGGCAACAATGGCACTCTTGTGAGGAGTAGGCGGCTTCGACGGTGTGCGCTGCCATGCCGCGCTTGGCGGTCGCCCAGGCAAGCTGTTGCGGAATGTGTCCAAGTTGGGATGCGTACAAGTAGGAGTTCATAGCTCGCGCTTTGAAGCGCATCGAGGCAACGGAGAGATCCTCATAAACAATGCGCGCATCAGGATGATCACGAAGCATCAGATTCACTGCTCGATTCATCTCCTGCTTGACATGGCGGCCCAAGCGCTGGCCACTGGCACTGCTGGTGGAAGGAAGCCTCTCGACGCCCTTCTTTTTCAAGCACGCTCTGAGCTTCGCTTTCCTTCTGCGTTTTTCGCGGTCACGCTTGTGCCTGCGCGCCAGCTGGCCGTGGAAACTGCCGTACCTCTTTCCGGTGGATGTGGTGAGGAAGTTCGCGATGCCTACATCCACCCCTACTCTTGACGCTGATGGCTCAGTCGAAACTGGAACGTCCAGATCGAACGAGAGCGTGAGCCACCAGACGCCGTTGCGCTTCTGGAGGGTGGTGGAGGTATTGAGGATTTTCCCCTCGATAGCTTGTTTATGATAGGAAGCAAGTTTGACCGGAACACGCAGCGGATTGCCTTTGTCCAGCGTGGAGATTCGCAGCCAGTAATCGAATGAGGTGTCCTGTGCCTTCTCAACGACCACCACGTTGGCATTGGCCTGGAGACAGGGGACACGCAGCTCAGGCAGATTCCATTCGCGCCATTCGGGTTCCTTGCGTGTAGGGTCGAGTTTCTGCGCTTGCAAACGCTTCCAATCCGCCAGGTCTTCCAGATAGGCATCGTAGGCGGCTTGCTGGTTGGTCCGCCACGATTTGGCGATGCCTGCTGCTTGTTGCATGGCAACTCGGTGTAAGCGGTCGGAGAGGTCACTGACAAAGACGGGGTCTGCATATTTGTCAGGCGCACTATCCACTGTGCAGAACAGGGTGACGTATTGCTGGCACAGTGGCAGATAGACCTCCATCATCTGATCGAGAGCAGAGAGCTTGCCTGGATTCGTCTCGACCAGACGAATATGTGTGACCGCATGGGTCAGCGTCTGCTTTGTCTTCTTTTTGCGCTGACGCTTCTTCTTTTCCTCTTCCCTGGCTTTTTCCGGTTTCTGGCTCACAGATCCGTCCATTCTGCTGCAAAGCAGCCAGCATCTGTCCCAATTCCCCTGCTTGGCGCCTTCCTGCAGATAACATAGCACATTTGTTCCTGCCTCGCAAGAGATGAGAACATTTTATGAGATTGAGTAACACAATATGAAAGCTTTTCCAATACCAGCATCTACATCTTCTTATCAGTGTTATTATATTCTCTTACCTCTACTATGATTCTGTCAAGGTCATCTTGAAAAGACTATTGCAAACCCATCGACTGACGTGCTATGCTGGTAATGTCAACCACCCTGACTGCTGATCATCTTAAAATGTTCATGTAGCGCGCATTATCTACCAGCTAAAGCGCTATCATCGCAACCTTTCACTCTTGCATCGTAATAAACGAAACATGTTCTGTTAATTCAGGCACTAAAAGCAGCATTCCCCCCTGTACCCTTAAAAGAAAGGTAATACACAGTGAGTAACAGAGACAGGTTTAATAAGTTTACCGAACGTGCCCGCAAGGTCTTGATGCTTGCCCAGGAGGAGGCTCAGCATTTCCAACAGAATTATATCGGGACAGAACATCTCTTGCTCGGCATCGAACGTGAAGGTGAAGGAGTTGCCGCCAAAGTATTGACCAACCTCGGCGTTCAATTGAGCGACGTGCGTCAGGCTGTTGAATTTATTATCGGGCGCGGAGATCATGTCGTTCAAGGTGAGATCGGCCTCACTCCCCGTGCAAAAAAAGCGATCGAGCTAGCCGTTGATGAAGCACGTCTCATGAAGCACAGTTATATTGGCACCGAGCACATTCTCTTAGGGCTGATGCGCGAAGGAGGAGGTATAGCTGCAGGAGTGCTAAACAGTCTGGGCGTCAAGGCTGAGCAGGTACGCGCCGAAACGCTGAAGGTACTTAGCGAACCTTGAAAAAGCAAAGGCGTGCCTATCGCCTGGATCAATGGGGAAGCTCGTCCCACTCTTCATTACCAATCCTCCTTCCTCCGGGTACACGCTTCTTAACCTTAAATGATAAGTCTTAACGGAAATATAACCGTATCACTACACTTTTCAGTTGATTGCCTGTGTACTATTGATTGTATCAGATACCATGTGTATTCAACCTGATAAAGGAGCCAGTGATGGGCAATGAAGCTGCAACCAGGATCTCAATGGAAGAGACTGCGCCTGCGTATGTTTATGAGACCATTGAAACAGTGGATACAATTGCAGCAAGAATTGAGCACATAACGGCGGCAGGCATCAACCAGTTCGCCCTGGTGACTATCGTGCTCTTTTTTAGAGTTGCCAACAAAACGAGTTCAAGTTACACGCGTACCAGCATGACCTATTTTCTGGACAGCTTGCGCCCACTGGTACGCAAAACAGACGTGGTCTTTCTACTCGATACTTCACTGCACTTCTTGCTGCCTGGAGCGAACCTCCAGGGAGGAGGGATTGTACAGAGTCGCCTCTGGGATGCCTTGCTCTGGCGTATTCATAATAGCTTTGACAGGGAGATCAGCCGTCCACTCGAAATAGCCATTGGCCACAGCGCTTACCCGTCACCATGTCACTCCATCACCGAGTGTATAGTGGCAGCCAGCGAGGTAAACGTGAGCTTCAATTTTTCCGCCGCACGACCCACGCACAAATCGGTTGGGCGTCAGGTCCACAATACACAGCAACCCACCACGGAAGAGGAGTGGTCAGCCCTTGCACGCAAATTGGGCATACCTTACCTCTCACTCTTACCCAAAAAGCCTCCCACGCGGGTACAGCAACTCGTCAATGCCAGGCTCGCCCACGAGCTTCACTGTTATCCTGTTGGCCGCGAGCGCAATATGCTTACCGTGGCTATGTTAAATCCACAGGATCGCGACGCGCTCCAACGCCTGCACCAGGAAACAGGCTTGAGTATCTTCCCTGTCTTGACGCACCCCAAAGAACTGCAGATCGCCCTGGAGCAATTGGTATAATTCACTTGAGGACAGGCGGAATTCTTATAGAAAGGGTATTTACGTTAGATGAAGATATTAGTGACTGGTGGAGCGGGTTTCATTGGCTCTCATATCGTCGATCAATGTATCGCGGCAGGACACCAGGTCGCTGTGGTAGACAACCTGTGGGAAGAGGGCGGTGGAAAGAACACGAACCTGAACCCTCAGGCACGTTTCTTTCGTGTCGATATCACCGATGAAGACAGCCTGAACAAGATTTTCGATAGTGTGCAACCAGAAGTCGTCTGCCACCAGGCCGCGCAACATAGCGTCGCCGTCTCGACCAAAAATCCGAAGCTTGATGCGCGCGTCAATGTGCTGGGTCTCCTCAATATTTTGACCAACTGCTCTCGCCTTGGTGTGCGTAAGATCATCTTTGCCTCATCGGGTGCGACATACGGCACCCCCGCTCGACTACCTCTCGATGAAGAGGTGGAACAACGCCCGGAATCACCATACGGTATCACCAAGATGGTCGCGGAACACTACCTGCGCTACTGGAAAGAAGCATACGGCCTGGCATATACAGCGCTGCGCTACGGCAATGTCTATGGGCCGCGCCAGGACCCCAACGGAGAAGCGGGTGTCATAGCCATCTTCGCAAAACGATTCCTGAATCACGAAACGATCCGTATCGATTGGGACGGAGAGCAGCAGAAGGACTATGTCTACGTGGAGGATGTAGCTCGCGCAAACCTCATTGCTATGGAACCTGGTTATGGTGACAACGACATTTTCTGTATCGCCACCGGAAAAGGTACCTCCGTCAACGAAATTTACAATCTGCTCGCAGCACAGATTGGGTATCAACCCGAGATTGTACGAGCTCCCAGGCGTCCTGGTGATATTCACCTGGCCTACTTCGATTGCAACAAGGCTGCGCGCATCCTGGGCTGGAAGCCGACAGTGGACATAGAGCAAGGCATCCGGGCAACAGTTGAACACTTTAAGATGATCGAGTAGTTGATTCTCATGGGGCGACCCTCGCGGTCGTCCTGATCCCATCAGCCGGTGTCGGCACTTCGGCATACGAGCGCACTACCTCACGCATATGGCGGGTAATCACATGCGTCAAAATTACATGGGCATCCTCTTCCTGCTCGATATTTTGGCCCGGCGCCAGGACATAAGCATCCACCATCTTCTTGATCTTGCCACCTCTTGCCCCCAATAAAGCAATGGTCGCGGCCCTGTACTGCCTGGCCAGCAGCAGCGCATTGATCACGTTGGACGAATTGCCGCTGGTACTGATGCCAATAACCACATCACCTGGCTCAATCATATTTGCCAGTTGCTCCGCAAAGATATGTTCATAAGCAGTGTCATTGCTCCATGCCGTGATAAGAGGCACGTTATCCGTCAGCGAAATTGCTTTGAGGCGCGGCGCACCCGCCATGATGGTGTTTTTCGCCAGGTCAAGCGCAAAATGTGAGGCAGTAGCAGCGCTCCCTCCATTGCCCATAATGAAGACGCGGTGCCCATTATGATAGACGTTTTCAAGCAAACTCAGTACACGTTCAAGATCTGGTCGGGAGATGGCTCGCACCATCTGCTCAAGCTCAGAAAAGTAGCTGTTAATTGACTCCAATTTCTAGTATCCTTCTTCTCTACAACATACAGAGATGCTATTGTGCCTCTGAGACTCCCCGGCCTCAAGGCACGGAGGTTCTGGTTTGGCTTGGAGCCTCGTGGAAGGTCTGCCAGACTTCTGAGCCGACGAGCTCCAACGGTGGAGGCACGTGACCGTGGAGAGCGCGAAACCGCCTCCCCTTCCGCTCGTTCATCCTCTGGCTTCCGACTCACGCCCAGCTCCGGACGCTGCTCCCCAAGGGGAGCGAAGCCAGAGAAGTCTAAGGCTTGCCTGCGAGTTGCATGGTTCCCCACCTTCCCGTCTTACAGCTCCTAGTTAGTACAAGTGTACCAAAAACAGAGACACATGTCAAGTGGTTTGGCCTGGGAAGGGGATTTCCCCACCCATGCCCCGAACAAAGGAACGCTTTTTCATCCCCTGGTTGAAACACAGGGGCTTTCAAATCCGGGGTTCTGTAACTGCGGTTCAGGCTCAGCATATGGCGCTACCCACAGATTGTTAAAGTTGGCGACATTTAATAAGACCGTCGCCCCCTGCTGATCAAAATGGAAATTCATACGTTTTAAGCCGCGCTCCTCCAATGCCGTGGTCACGATGTCCTGCGCCTCCTCATGGCAATAGAGCATCAGGAAGCCCCCACCGCCAGCACCCGTAATCTTCCCGGCCGATGCCCCCTTCTCAAGCGCGAGCGTATATAATTCATCAATAAAACCTGTTGAAAGACCAGGCGCAAGGCGGCGTTTCTCTTGCCATGCATAATCCAGTAGCCGCGCGAACTCGTCCAGGTCACCACGCTCCAGGCAGGATTGTACATCTACCGCCACCCGCTTGATATTATGGAGAGCCTGCAGCACTACTTCATCACGATCCTGCGTCGATTTACGTTGGTGCTTCAGGATAGAGGTCGATTCACGGGAACTGCCCGTAAAGAAGAGCATCAAACGCCGTTCTAACGTTTTTCGTACATCCAGGTCAATGTGTAATGGCTCGACGGTCACACCCTCGTTGCTAAAAGTAATCTTGTTCAACCCGCCAAAAGCAGATGCATACTGATCCTGCTTGCCTATCGGCATACCCATTTTACCGATTTCAATGTACGAAGCCAGCTCAGCTACTTGCTGCTTGGTCAACGGTTGCTCGACCAGCGTCGAAATAGCGCGCACCATAGTAACAGCTGCGGCACTGGATGATCCCAGACCCGTTCCAGGTGGCACCTCACTGGCAACAAAGAGATTGATACCGCGACGAATGCCAAAATGATGCAATATAGCTTTCGGGAGAGCAAGGTCCCCATCCCAGAAGAGATCGTTGTAGGGCGAATGGCGGAATAACGAGCGATAATCCGCCGAGATAACCTGCAAGTCATCAGACTCATCAGTGGTGATGACAGCATAAAAATACTTATTGATCGCCGAACTGATTACCAGCCCACCGTATTTAGCATAATATGCCTCCAGGTCGGTCCCCCCGCCTCCAAAGCTGATACGCATCGGTGCTCTAGCAATCAACATCTTTTTCTCTCTCTTCTTGCTTGACCCTACATACAAAATAGAGGAGGCGAGTATAGGTGCTAGTTTTGACGCTTAAGAGATCTCAGCTCGTCTCCTCAGACTCTGATTAATATTACGCTACAGGTTGGCGCATCGCTTCAATCAGTACTTTTGCCACCTCGGGGCGGGAAAATTCGCGCGGGGGAATCTCTCCCGCCTGCAACATCTGGCGCACTTTCGTACCGCTCAATGTCACATGTTGATCAGTGCCGTGCGGGCATGTCTTCGAGGAAGCCATTGAGTCGCAGGCCCGACAGAAGAAGGTGTGATCAAAGAACATCGGGATGATGCCCAACTTTGCCGGATCGAACTCGGCAAAGATGTAGTGCGCATCATACGTTCCATAATAGTTGCCGACGCCGGCATGGTCGCGACCGACGATGAAATGCGAGCAACCATAATTCTTGCGCATCAACGCGTGGAAAACGGCCTCGCGCGGACCAGCGTAGCGCATAGAGGCAGGCAGTACCCCGAGTACGACCCGGTCTTCTGGATAGTAATGCTCCAACAACACTTCGTAACAGCGCATGCGTACATCGGCGGGAATATCATCGCCCTTTGTATCACCTACCAGGGGATGCAGGTAGAGGCCATCCACCGTCTCTAACGCGCACTTCTGGATATATTCATGTGCCCGGTGGACAGGGTTGCGCGTCTGGAAACCCACCACACGCTTCCAGCCCCTCTCAGTAAACTGCCGGCGAGACTGTACCGGCGTAAAGCGATACTCTGCGAAGGCCTGATTCGGCAAAGCGACGACGCGTACAGCTCCTCCCAACAGCACATCGCCCTGCTGATAGACAACTTTTACGCCTGGATGCGCCTCTTCTGTCGTCCGATAAACCTTGCTTGCCTCGTGCTGTTTATCATACCCATATTTCTCTTCAAGAAGCATCACCGCCTGCAGCGTCCCCTGTTCGTTCACGAGCGCAACCTGCGAGCCCTCTTTCAAACTTACGGCCTGCTCCGAGGTTACTGAGAGGGTTATTGGCACTGACCACGGTAAGCCGTTCTCCAGGTGCATGTTGTTGACGACACCCAGGTAATCGGCGCGCTTCATGAAACCACTCAGCGGACTATAGGTGCCAATAGCCAGCATCTCCAGGTCGGCCAGTTGGCGCGACCCCACTGTGATCTCGGGCAGTCCCCTGGAACGTTCCTGCAGGTCTACCCGCTCTACCTCACTTGCCATATTTGACACGAGCTCCCCGCCGTGAGGAGCAATCAATTGATTTGTCATACTTAATCAACACCTATTTTCTAAAGATAGCCCAGGGCTGCCAGGCGTTCAGTCACAACCTTCGCCTCATCTTCGGAGTTTCCCTCGCCTTCGAGGTATCCTAGCTCGACAAGCTTTGCGAAGATACGTGAAACGCTCTCCCCAACGCTCTCTTTATCCGTCTCGATGACCAGCTCTGGATTCTCAGGCTCTTCGTATGGATCGTCCACACCGGTGAAATTCTTGATCTTTCCTTCATCGACAAGCTTGTAGAGGCCCTTTACGTCTCGCTGGCGGCAGACTTCAATAGGACATTTGAGATAGACTTCGACAAAATCCCCAATTTCGCGGCGTGCCCACTCGCGTGCCTCTCTATATGGAGCAATGGCGGCCGAGATGCACACTACGCCATTGCGCGTCAGCAGGCTACAAACAAAAGCGATGCGTTTAATATTGGTATCGCGGTCCTCGCGGCTAAAACCCAGGCCCTTGCTCAAATGCGTACGTACTATATCTCCATCCAATATCTCGACGTTGCGCCCTTGATCTTTCAGGCGCCTCTCGATGACCTCAGCAAGGGTACTTTTCCCGGCCCCAGAAAGACCAGTAAACCAGATAGTAAATCCTGTATTTGCCACTAATTCTTTCTCCTCAGTATGCTTCGTCAAAACACCTTCCCCTGCATATCAGCGGGAACAGGAACGCCAAATTGTTCCAGAATTGACGGGGCCAAATCCATCAGTTGTAGCCCTGTCAACTCGCGCCCACCTGAACCTTGGTGCGCATCGGGATCATGCTTGATCACCATGCCAAACTGCGCGTGATTGCAATCATCAGGCCCTGTATCGTTTTCAAGCGTGTAGATAGAGCCGTGACCAACCGTTCCAACAGAACGCCAGTAGAGGTTTCCAAAGTAGACAATCAGGTCAGGCGGAACACCATGTACCTCTTTGTATATCTCTTGTGGTTTGTAGACCTTCGTCCCAATATTCACGCCATCGTGATCAACCAGCACTTCTAACTTCGCAGTAAGTTCATCACGTAGCGCCTCAACCTCGCCGGGCTTGACTATGCCCTGTGGTTCTCGCCCCTCTACATTGAGGAAGATGCGCCCGTAATACCCACCATCGCCCCAGACCTTCGTCCTGCTCCAGTCAATCTCGCACCTTTCGATAGTCGTCAGCGTCGGTGGCTGCGTTTGTAGCGTGAGATACCCTTCGCGTATCAGCCACTCGTTGACGCAGACGCCACCATCCATCTTTTTGGCTCCATGATCAGAGACGATGAACACAGTCGTGTCATCATCCAACAGGTCCAGGATCTGGCCAACCTCGTTATCGATATAGCGATAATAATCATGAATGCTTTCGTTCAGCCGCGGATTGATCTTGTACTTGCGGTGGGTGGGATCATGATACTTCCATAGACCGTGGTGAATACGGTCAGTACCCATCTCAACGAACATGAAGAAGTCCCAGTCTTTCTCCACGATCCACTTTTTGACGAGCTTAAAACGCTTCTCCGTCATGGCATAAATCTGGCGCAGCAGATCTTCTTTATCCTCTGTGCGGAAATCAGACACATCCACCAGGTATTCACCAACGATAGCTTCAATTTCCTTCATCACCGAAGCGGGATATGTATAAGGTCTATCAGGATTCTTCGTCGATGGAGAGAGGAAACAGCCTACCTGGATGCCGTTGACGGGCTTTGGTGGATACGTTTGCGGCACGCCAACAGTGATCACCTTCTTTCCCGCACGCGAGAGAACATCCCAAACGCGATCAGTCTTCACTGAATTTGCATTTGCCAGTGTGTGGTTTTCATATGAATAATCCCCACGATTACGAAAGCCATAAAATCCCAACGTCCCTGGATCTTTGCTCGACATCATTGAACTCCAGGCGGGAACCGTAATCGCGGGAATACAGCTTTCCAGCTTACCCCAAATCCCATCATCCATAACCCGTTTGAAATTCGGCAGCTCGTCGCGCCATTGCTCAAAAACCAGTGCCGGCGGAGCACAATCAAGTCCGATGACCAGGACTTTTTTTCGCCGACTCATACATTACTCCTTTTTTGCCACTCCGTTTTCACACACCTGACAATTGTAACGGCTGTTGCTATTCTTTATACCATGTCCAGTCCAAAAAGGCTATCCCCCTCAAAAATAGCAACAGCCGTCACATTGATAGATAAACTATCTTTCTGTACATGATGATCTTATGTGCGTGAAAGCTGGAAGCGGGCGTGGTCACGCCCGCTTCCAGCTTTCACGCACATAAGAAAACTATTCTTGAGGGGGGGCAGCCTCTTCCTCGACTTCCACCTCGCCAGAGAGGATTTTCAGCAGTTCTTTACGCAGAATCGTCACATCTGGGGGTGCATTGATCCCAATCTTGACACGCTCGCCCTCGACAGCCAGCACTGATACGCAGATAACTCCATCAAGTATAATACTTTCACCAACTTTACGTCTCAACACAAGCATAGCTAAGCTCCTTCCCTTGCAGCATAACCTGGCATACGCGTCCTTGCACTGCAACAAACCAAATACCTATCACACATCGAGGCACTTTTTCCTGGCTTTCCTTGCTAGTTACCGCAGTAGAAAGCTGAGAATGAGCAGCAAGTGTCCGGACACCATTGCGCATAAATGGTTGCCCAATTGCAATGTAGACGCATCCCTGCAAGAGAACGGGTACATTCATTGACACTGATTGAGAAATGGCCGCCGCATCCCCCTCTCTTTCAAGGAGGGGTAAGGCGGCCCAATGTGGCTCTTCTGTAAGGCTAGAACACATGGTATACTGATGTGTATGGAGGCACAACACACCAAACACGTCACGTATAAACTGGCCTCTCACTTTGTCTGGTGTCCCAAATATCGCAATCGCATCTTAAGTGGGAAAATTGCTACGTTTCAGGTATGGGGCGCTGTCTTCTGGTCTCGTTCCTCCTAGCGCCCGCAGTGTCAGAGATAGGAGCGTTGAAGCGGTGTTAAAATATATCGAATTGGGACAGGACTAAAGGATATTAATCCTTCTTCTCTTCATCTGGTTTTCCGGTGTATCTTTGATCAAGAAACTCTTGATAATCTTCTTTGGTGATACGATATGTTTTACCAAGCCGATACGCCTTTAGTTCTTTATTCCTAATCCATCGAAGAATTGTTTCTTCGCTTAAGCCGAGTTCCTTGGCAATGTGTTCGACCGTTAAGTATTCTTTGGACATACATAGATATCCTCGCCTTCTTTTGAAATGGGGGGAAGTCGCCACTTGTAGTAGTATAAGGGAAGAAAGGGCTACTGTCAATTTAACCCACTCAATGTGTCTATGATTGCCAAAACTAATTGAACGTGTGAAAACCTTGAAATTGTGGGTGTTTTGGTATATCATTGCGGTGGGAGGTTTGTGTGGATGAGACGCAAGCCAACCCAGAGATTAGCTGCTCAAGGGAATCTAGCCTCTCCATACAGTATCATAGCTGTGGGAGAGCCGGTCGTCAAGCCAAAGGAGAGCTTGTCACATGGCACGAGACGTCCAGTGTGGAAATGCTCGCCTCATCCTCAATCATGATCGCTTGCATCAGAGCTATCAAAACAGACGGCGCTACTACTTTGAAGATTGGTCACCAGAGGAGCAACCAACCGGACAGATCACGGTCTCTGATCTGCTTCATCTGGTGGCCATTCCTGATGAACAGGGGCGCTACCAATGAGAAGACGGGCGGGATATCACCGCTTTTCAGGAGGGTGTCGAAGAATTAGTCGGGGTCTTAATTGGATACCTGGGCGGTATCTTATATCCAGAGACGCCAGAGGAGCAACAAAAGCGGCAGGCTTCGTATGTCGTCATGTATGAAGCTGTTCCTCTCGACTAACACAAGCCGGGGAAGGGAGGCAAGTGTATCTTGCTTGCCTCCCCATGAAAAGATGTCAAGTATGCAAGGAGTGTATT
>WNGQ01001040.1_pt1 | contig 41138 bp, 40 predicted proteins | sample 5407661 | NCBI WGS metagenome assembly WNGQ01 (sample SAMN13153382, study PRJNA577476) | soil metagenome | isolation source: 60 cm soil or saprolite under Garry oak tree replicate 2 | place: USA:California | collected 2016-06-15 | reverse complement strand
TTCGAAAAAATGAAACTGAAGCCGAGATCGCGCTTGCCACTATCGACAAAAACCGTCGGCAAGGAGCTGCTTCGCGTGCACAAAAATTATCAGCCATTGCTCGCAAAAGTTCCGGATGGAATCATCAAAGGACTCGCTCACATCACCGGCGGCGGTTTGATCGACAATTTGCCGCGCGTTCTCCCGAAAAAGTGCGACGCAGTGATCGAAACCAAAAGCTGGCGCGTGCCGTCGATTTTCAAAATCCTGCAGCAAAACGGCCGCGTGAGTTCGGCCGAAATGTATCAGGTCTTCAACATGGGGATCGGAATGGTCGCAATCGTCGCTGAGCGCGATGCCAAACGCGCGAGGTCGATCTTGCACGCAAGAAGAATTGGCCGGATCGAGCGCGGCAAAGGCAAAACACGATTACTATTTTGATTGCGGATTGCGCAGTTTGCTTTTGCATTTATCCGTCTACATCCGCGCAATCCGCGGCTCATCTGACTGACAATGGAAAAGCGTCGCTTTGGAAAGACCGACATGGACGTCTCGGTCCTCGGATTTGGAGGATCCGAGATCGGCTACGAACACGCGTCGCCTGAAACTGTCGCTGAACTGCTGAATAGCGCGCTCGATGCCGGTCTAAATGTGATCGATACCGCGGAATGTTACTACAACAGCGAAGAGCTGATCGGACAGACAGTGAGCGGTCGCCGAAAAGAATTTTATCTTTTCACCAAGTGCGGTCATCCGCACGGTTTTGGTGAGCGAGCTGATTGGTCGAAAGCCTCGATTCTGGAAAGCGTTCAGCGCAGTTTGCGGCGGCTGAAAACGGACAAGATCGACATCGTGCAATTGCATAGCTGTTCGGAGTCAACGTTGCGCAAGGGCGAAGCGATCGACGCGTTGCAAACGGCACGCAAGCGCGGCTATGTCCGCTACGTCGGTTACAGCGGCGATAGCCAAGCCGCTCGGTTCGCGGTGGAAAGCGGCGCGTTCGACACGCTGCAAACTTCCATCAGCATCGCCGATCAGGAAGCGATCGATTTGACCTTGCCGCTGGCGCGCGAAAAACAAATGGGCGTGATTGCGAAGCGGCCGATCGCAAACGTGGCTTGGAAGACAGGACATCGCCCGATCGATTCTTATCACCACGAATACTGGGAACGATTGCGGAAATTGAATTACGACTTCCTGCACCGTGATTTGGAAAAGAGCGTTTCGATTGCCCTGCGTTTCACACTTAGCGTTCCGGGCGTGCACGCCGCGATCGTTGGCACGAAAAAGCCGGAACGTTGGAATGAGAATGCGAAATTGCGGGAAGCTGGTCCACTCGAGGAAACAACATTTCGCAACATTCGCGAGCGCTGGGAGGAATCCGCGCCGCGCACCTGGATCGGACAAATATGAAACAACGCAAACTTGGACGCGGCGGACCGATTGTCTCGGCGATCGGTCTTGGCTGCATGGGGATGTCCGATTTTTACGGCGGACGTGACGACGACGAATCGCTCGCGACGATCCAGCGCGCGCTCGACCTCGGGATCACCTTTTTCGACACCGCCGACGTATACGGGCCCCACACCAACGAACAGTTGTTAGGCCGCGCCCTCAAAGGGCATCGGGAACAGGTCATCATCGCAACGAAGTTCGGAATCTTGCGCGATCCCGAGAGGGCGGAGTTTCGCGGGATCAGTGGCAAACCCGAATACGTGAAAAAAGCATGCGAAGGAAGTCTGCGGCGGCTGCAACTGGACTGCATCGACCTTTACTACCAACACCGGGTCGATCCCGACACGCCGATTGAAGAAACAGTTGGTGCGATGGCGGAATTGGTGCGCGAAGGCAAGGTGCGCTTTCTCGGATTGTCCGAGGCTGGCGGCGAACCAATTCGCCGCGCCCACGCGGTTCATCCAATCACAGCGCTGCAATCGGAATACTCGCTTTGGACGCGAGATCCAGAAGCGGAAATTCTCGGCGTTTGTCGCGAGCTTGGAATCGGTTTCGTACCATACAGTCCGCTCGGCCGCGGATTCCTGACTGGCAAGATTCAAAGACCGGAAGATTTACCAGACGAAGACTACCGCAAAACAACGCCGCGATTTCAGGGTGAAAATTTTCAGCGCAATCTCGATCTGGTAAAACGCGTGCAAGAAATCGCGCGGGAAAAACGTTGCACGCCGGCTCAGCTCGCGCTGGCCTGGGTGCTGGCGCAGGGCGAAGACATCGTTCCAATTCCAGGGACAAAACGCCGGAAATACTTGCAGGAGAACATCGGTGCGCTCGATCTCGATCTTACAAGCAAAGATCTCGAGCGCATCGATAAAGTCGCGCCAAAAGACGCCTTCGCCGGCTCGCGATATCCGGAAGCGATGATGAAACTGCTTAACCGATCGTAGTCGCTAAGGTAGTTTCCTTCTACTCGATGTTGGGTCTTCAGCGGAGAATGTAACTAGCAGCTTCTACTTGCGCTTCGCTTTTCTTTTAGCCGCCCAGCGCGCTTTCATTAGCTGTGAAAGTCGTCTGCGACCAGCTGCGGTGATCCCGCCTTTGCGTGGTCCGCCCTTCTTAGCTGCTTTAGCACCACCACCGCGTGCTCTTACTCGCGCCCAACGCGCGCGCGCTGCGGCGGCAATCTTTGCCCTGGCAGCCGCTGACATTCGGCGTCTGCCTCCTCCGCGCGGAGCAGCCGTTGCGCCGCCGCCTCCCGCTCCACCAACTAAACCCCTGAGTCGTCTCTCCAAAGCATCAATCTGGCGACGAATCGACAATGCCTGTTCCAAGTTTCGCGTTGATAAGTCCATAGACGTCTTCGATAGAGTAAAGTCTTTCCTAATGCAAGAGATAGTTGCGAGTAGTCTCCGCGCGGAGAGCTAAACTAGTTCTACTCCTAGCGTGTAATCCTATCACTTCGCCGTAAGACTAGGGCTGAGGCGAACATCGTCTGCACAACTTCACCGCGCTGATTTGTCGTCACATTCCGGATGCGGACAATCCCCTGACTCGGCTTCGATCGCGACTCGCGAAGGTCGACAATCTCCGTTTCGACTTGCAAGACATCACCGGGTCGAACCGCATTCGGCCAGCGCAGCTCGTCCACGCCGAGACCGATTGCGCCTTCGGCGAAGTTCAATGTTTGCACAAATAAACGCATGGTAATTGCCGCAGTATGCCAGCCGCTGGCGATGAGGCCCTTGAACATTGGTTGGCGAGCAACCGCCGGATCCAAGTGAAAGGGCTGTGGATCGAACTCGCGCGCGAACGAAACTATTTGTTCCTCGGTGACCTTGTAGGTACCCGACTTGAATCGGTCGCCAGCTTTGAGATCTTCGAAGTAACGCTGGCTCATCGGGAATTATTCTTTTGTCGCATTGCTCCAGTTTCCGCAATGTGTAAAGTGCGACGCAACTTCCAGGAGCGGGCGGTTAGCTCAGTGGTAGAGCATCTCGTTTACACCGAGAGGGTCGGGGGTTCGAAACCCTCACCGCCCACACTTCATTTTCGATTTTCGACTGCCGCTTGCCGATTGGTGAGTAGTTCCAGCGCAGCCGGGAAAATAATTTTCTCCCACTCGGCGTATTCTTTGGCCGATGGATGCAAACCATCTTTCGCAACTAACGATTTGTCCTGGCCCATTTTTTTACTGAGCGGAAAAATATCGACAACTTCCAACCCACGCTTTCGCGCTTCTTCAGTCACGACCTGGTTAAATCGAAGAATTCCTTCATGAATGTTGCGACCGCGGGAATACTTCGGCCCGGTCGGCGTTACTCCAAAGTCCGGGATTGTGACAACGAGTAAGCGCTTCTTATTCGGGAGCACAGCCAGCATTTGATCTACGAGGTAACTGAAGCGGTTTCGAAACGTTGTCTCATCGACACCTTGGACCCAATCGTTCACGCCGATGAGCAAGGTAGCGAAGTTAGGGTTCGAGTTTACGAACTTGGGCAATTCGCGATCGATCGCGTCCTTGGTCGTCCAACCGGTCACTGACGGATTGGATACAAGATCGATATGCAACCCTTGAACATTCAAGTGCTGAGTTAACAACGCCGGCCACGATTCTTTCAGCGTCGCGCCTTCGCCGCACGAATACGAATCGCCGATCACAGCGTAACGAGTTCTGTCCTGTTCGTTCTTAGGTTGGGCCATAAGGAAATTGGACAAGAGTAAAAGATAAACGACGAGGACTCTCATGCTACGAGAACATCGCGTCGACGGCGGCTTCGCAATGAATCTTCCCGGTGTCCAACAACACAACGCCGTTGTGCCTTTCGCCGCGCAGGATTAGCGGCAATTCGGTTCCGGCAAGGATCACCCCGTCGATGCCTGGCGCGCCGTAGCTCCGACCCGGACCATCGCTCGGAGAAGGCGGGTCGATCTTGGTTTTCATCCGGTCCACGATAGCGAGTAATCCGGCGCGCGTTTCGGGCAAAAAATTTCCCGGGACGAGCTCGGCAAAATATTTGTCGTGGATATAATCCTGGTCTTTCGATTTCGGCACAACCAATTCAATTCCTTCGCGCTGGAAAACTTTCTGATAAAAGTCGGCCTGCATGGTGTAGCGCGTGCCGAACAAACCGAGGCATTTCATTTTTCGCGCTTTGGCGTATGCACACGTTGCTTCGACAATGCTGATCAGCGGGATCGGCGACTTCGGAGCGATATCATCAAAGACGATGTGCGGCGTGTTCGCCGCGATTAATCCAAAATCGGCGCCGGCCGGCGCAAGTTTTTTGATCTCCTCGAGAAGAAAGTCAGCCATACCGGGAAGATTGTTTGCGTCCATGAAGTCGACGCCTTTCTTCAGGTTGATGCTATTAATTACGAACTGTGGATAACTGCCGTCGCGCCGGCGTTCGCGATAAAGCGCAATGATGTTCTTGTAATAGTCGATCGTGCTCTCGGGACCGACGCCGCCGATCATGCCAAGCGTTTTCATGCAGTTGAATTAGGCTTTCTCATTTGATGCCGTTTACTAAGATCGACATCGTGAAAGCGAAAGTAATTTTCTTCACCATATTTATTATCGTTGGAACACTTCTATTGCACGCTCAGCCGACGCCGCGAGGACAACCGGACGTCTCCAACAAAACATTGATCACGAATGCGAACCAGGATCACGTGATGGGCGCAGCGGCGTTGCACAAATTAGCGAACGATTACTACAACTGGCGGAACCAGAGCGACCCGGTCTCAAGCAGCAACGCCGGCCTCCACACCTGGGATGATAAGCTGGCCGATTTTTCACCGGCAAAAATAGCCGAGCGCGCGCAGCACGTCCGGACACTGCTCGACAAGGTACGCACTATGAAGATCGGAACGTGGCCGAAGGACGAACAGATCGATGCGATTTTGTTTCGCTCGCAACTCGAAGGCGTCGATTTTCAAAATCGCGTTCTAAAATTCGAACGGACAAATCCGCAGACTTATATCGGCGAATGCGTCAGTGCCATTTTCTCGCTGCTGAAAAAGGAATACGACACGCCGCGCAAACGCGCGCTGTCCGCGACCGCGCGGCTCAAAGCGATGCCGGCGTTATTAAAACAAGGACTGAGCAACCTTCAGAATCCGGTAAGACTTTACGCCAAGCTCGCGATCGATTCCGCACGGTCAATCGATCCGCTTCTGAAAGGCAGCTTGATGGCGTTGGATGTCGATCTTGCGCCGACCGAGCATGAAGAACTGATCAAGGCGCGTGATGCGGCGCTGGCCGCGGCGCACAGTTTCGCCGACGAGCTCGAGAAACGGATGCCGAAGATGGTCGACTTCGCTCCGATGGGCGAAGCGAATTACAACTACTATCTCAAACACGTTTTGCTTTTGCCGCTCGACGCGCGCGAAGTGGAAACGATCGGGCGCGTGGAAAATGGACGTTACCGGGCACTCGAAGCGCTTCTGCCGGATCCAAAATTAGCCGATCCTGATCCGTCGCGTGCCGCAAACATTCCGCCCGATCAGGCTTCGTTCCTGAAAGCGTACGAAAGCCGCGAGACCGAAATGGTCAATTTCCTGAAGGAACATAAACTCGTCACAATCCCCGATTATCTCGGACCATTTCAGATTCGACAGTTACCGGAAGCGTTCAAGCCGACCAGTCCTGGCGGTTTTATGAATCCACCAGGTGTTTACGACAAGGATCCAGCCGGCTTCTTTTTCATTCCAACTTACAATCCGCAGTCCAAGAATTTTTACATTCGCGCTGCGATTGAAGATCCGCGGCCGATTTTAGGTCATGAAGGAATTCCCGGTCACTTCATGCAGCTGTCGATCGCGAATCATCTGAGCGATGAGATTCGCCGGCAGCATGCCGATGGCGTTTTTGTCGAAGGGTGGGCGCTTTATGGCGAGGAAATGTTGATGCGCACAGGTTTGTATCCGAACAACTCGCCGGCGCAGGGACAAATCTTGCGGCTGTCGCGTTATCGGGGAGCGCGAATCGGGGTCGATGTGAATCTGCACACCGGCAAATGGACCTTTGAGCAAGCGGTAAAATATTTCATGGACGCGGGCGGACTCGATCGCGAAGCGGCGGAAGGCGAAGCTGCCGGCTCGGCGTCAAGTCCGCACCAAAAGATCAGCTACATCATCGGCAAATGGCAGATCATGAACTTGCTCGGTCGCTACAAAGATCGAGAAGGTGACAATTTCAGGCTCGCCCAATTTCACGATGATCTAATTAAGAACGGCAGTCTGCCGCTCTCGGTGATCGAGTGGATTTTGTTGGACGACGATTCGTCGATTAAAAAAGTGATGACGGAAAAGTAGGAAGCAGAAAGTAGAATCTAGAGGACTCGCGCGGAGAACCTTTCAGCTTTTTCTGCTTTCTACTTCCTACTTTCTACTTTTTATCACCCACGTCGGCAATTTTCTCGCTGGCGAAATATCAATTTCGTGATCAACCATTTACCTCGGTGCCGCCTGAATTGTGAGCCCTGCTTTCTGATTCCGGCCTGCTTCCTGCTCAAAGTAAGCCAATGAGCATGGAAGAGGGGAAACGGGCCCTATTTCAGAGAGAGTTGGCCAAGGTGGAAGTCGTTGCCGGATTGCGGCACGCTTTGGATTTGAAATATCGCCGGCTCTGCCAGGCTGCGCGAGCCGATTGGGAACGTTTGTTTGGCAGTAAAGACCCGGCGGATGCGTGCGTTAGTGTTTACGTCGCGGTCGACTCGATTGCAATTCAATCGACCGCCATTCGCGGCTCTGGTTTTCTTAAATCGCGCAAACAGCAGCATCCGAAATCCACCGCCAAACGACTTCCCGGTTTCGCGCACTAGCGCGCTGCTATTTTGTCGATCTTTTCCTGGCCGAGCAAATTTGCGACCGTGAGCCGTTGCGCTGGGCGATCAAGCCCGGCGATGAATTCCTGGAAGCGTTCGGAGAAAAGATTGTGTCGGACGCTCCAGTAAAATTCCAGCCCCGGCGTCGCGAGATAATGTTCGTAAAGATTGCGCCAGCCGCGCCAGACCGGTTCCTCCATCAATCCATAAGCGTAATGGAAATGAATCGTCTCCATCGCTTTAAGGAATTGAAACGCGACGTGGAAAAATCTCGCTTTCTCGTCCGGCAATAGCGCATCGAGATCTTCCAAGCCGATTCGCCAGATCCGGCCGACCTCCGGATTTTCAGCGAAGGGGCGAGTCACCTCCCGTAACGCGGTCGTGGCCGCATCCTGGGCGGAGAGCTTCGCGATGCGCGTGCTGCGATGCACTTGGACTGCGAGATACCAAAGCGACGCGACCACGCCAATTGAGCTGATCAGTTGCGCAACGGCGTTGATCGCTTCCCAATTCATACAACGTCGATCTTCAAAATTACTGACCTCTGTCCTCTGTCCTCTGGTTATTTCGGTTGTTCCGCCACCTTTAACACAATTTTGCCCCGAGTGTGACCGGTCGCGGCCTGTTCCTGCGCTTTGGCCGCATCAGCGAGCGGAAGGATTTGCGACACGACCACCTTGATCTTTTTCTCGTCGATCAGTTTTCCGATCTCCGCTAGCTCGGCCGAATTAGGGTCTACGCTCATCGGCGCACCGCGAATCCCATGCTTCTCCAGTTCCGCAGGATCTGGTCGCGCGACCAACGACACGATGAATCCTCCCTTCTTCACTACGCCGTAGGAACGTGCCAGCGTATCTTTGCCGATCGAATCCATCACCACATCGACATCTTTGGCGATGTCTTCGAATTTTTGCTTCGTGTAGTCGATCGCCACATCGGCGCCGAGTTCCTTTAGTAAACCCTGATTGGCCGTCGATGCGGTCGCGACAACTTTCGCACCGCGCGCTTTTGCAATTTGAATCGCAAAACCTCCGACGCCGCCGGAGCCGCCGTGAATCAGGACCGTCTGACCCGCGCTCAATTTCGCTGTATCGAAGAGCGCCTGCCAAGCGGTTTCGGCTGCGAGCGGGACAGCTGCTGCCTCCACGAAACTGAGTGACTTCGGTTTCGGCGAGACTTCCTTGTCCGTTGCCACTGCGTACTCCGCATAACCGCCACCTTCTTTCAATCCGATGTAGGCATAAACCGCGTCGCCCGGTTTGTGTTTGTCGATCTTTGCCCCGGCTTTCTCAACGATTCCGGCGACGTCATAGCCTAGGACCATTGGGAACGCGCTCTTAGAATATTTCGCGAACATCCCCGCGCGAACCATCCCATCGACTGGGTTCACACCGGCCGCGATCACGCGGATGAGGATTTCGTTGTCCTTCGCTTCTGGCCGCGGCGCGTCCTGGTATTTCAAAACTTCGGGTCCGCCGTACTCATTCAAGACGACGGCCTTCATCGTCGAATTGGCTGATTGGGCAAACGCGACGCCCAAAGGAGAGCAGGAGATTGCTACGGCAAGAGCGAGAGACAGTTGCTTTTTCATAACTCGGAGAATCTAGCGGACATCAAACTCAATTAAAATCCTGTTCATCCTGCCGAAAATTCTTCAAGCTCCGCCGCCATGAGAACACGAATCCTCGCTATTGTCGCACTAACTTGCGTTCTGTCCGGTTTTTGCTTCGCACAAAGCTCTGCGACGCCCGCAACAACAGCCGCTAAAGCTGCAGGCGGAAGCAGCGCTCCTTACAACGAAGGCCCCGTTTGGACTTTGACGATGATCAAGACCAAAACGGGATTGGCCGACGAGTATATCAAGCAAATCACCGGTACTGTGAAACCGGTTTACGATGCGGAGAAAAAAGAGAAGATCATCCTCGATTACAAGATCCTGAACGGCGAAGCCTCCGATCCGCACGACTTCAACATTCTAATTTTGGTGGAGTATCCAAACTGGGCGGCGTTCGACAATTTGCGCGACAAAATGGATCCAGTTATCGCGAAAGTAATGGGTTCCGAAGAGCAACGGCGCGATCTGGCCGTGAAACGTTTGGACATTCGCGAAATTCTAGGCACCAAGACAATGCGCGAGATCACGTTGAAATAATCCGACTGCTGATCTCTGATCGGTGACTTCTGATTCATTTCCAGGGCAGGGCGTCGAGATCAACATTGCCGCCAGTGAGGATGATGCCGACGCGTTTGCCGGAGATCTCGATCTTACGTTCGGCGATTGCGGCGTACGGTACCGCCGCTGACGGTTCGATGATGATCTTCATCGTTTCCCAAATCGTGCGCATGGCCGAAACGATCGCGTCTTCGCTGACCGTCACGATGTCATCAACGTAACGCTGAATGATCGGGAAATTCCGCTCGCCGACATTTGTGCGCAGTCCGTCCGCGATCGTGAATTTCTTTTCCGCCACAATTCTTTTTCCGGCACGAAATGATTGCGCTGCGTCGTCGGCATTCGCGGGCTCGGCGGCGATCACTTTAATTTTTGGCCGCATCGACTTCGCTGCGACCGCGGTCCCACAAAGCAATCCGCCACCGCCGATAGGGCACATGACAAGATCGACATCTATGTCCTCGAGCAATTCGACCATTGCCGTCCCCTGCCCCGCCATCACATCTTCGTTTTCGAATGAATGGATCAGGGTCGCTCCTGTTTTCGCGATCACGTCCGCGCACGCCGCCTCGCGCGCTTGTTGCGTCGGCTCGCAAAAAACCAGCTGGGCACCGTAACTTTCGACCGCGCGCACTTTCACTTTGCTTGAGTTCTTTGGCATCACAATGTGCGCTGGAATTTTCCTCAGCTTGGCCGCACGCGCCAGAGCAGTTCCGTGATTGCCGGACGAATGCGTCGCCACGCCGCGCTTCGCAGTCGCATTATCGAGTGCGAAGACGGCGTTGGTCGCGCCGCGGGCTTTGAACGCGCCGATCTTCTGAAAATTCTCGCACTTAAAGAAAAGTTGCGCGCCCAACGCCTCATCCAACCGTGAACTCGTTAACACCGGCGTTCGTTTAATGTACGATCGAATCCGCTCATGGGCCGCGCGAATGGTCGCGAGATCGAGAGACATAATTGCCAAACCTACAATTCGAATAGCGGAACGTGAGTTCCAAAAGATCGCGACACTTAGGTCGCTCCCACTTTGCCTACGGCGTGGGTGGTTTAGGTGGGCCGCTCTTGTTCATGAATGGCGTGAAGAGATCGATCGGCACTGGAAGAAACGTGGTCGTGTTGTGTTCGCTGGAAATCTCGCGCATCGTTTGGAGGAAGCGCAGTTGGAGCGCAATCGGTTCCTTGCTCATCATCGCGGCGGCCTGCACCATTTTTTCCGCCGCTTGAAATTCGCCCTCGGCGTTGACGATCTTGGCGCGGCGCTCGCGCTCGGCTTCGGCTTGCTTGGCCATGGCGCGCTTCATCGTGTCGGGTAGCGCCACGTCCTTGACCTCGACCGCCGTGACTTTTACTCCCCACGGTTCGGTTTGCCGGTCGATGATCTCCTGCAACTTCAGGTTGATCGACTCGCGCTGCGAAAGTAGATCGTCCAAGGGAGCCTGACCAAGCACGCTGCGCAGGGTGGTCTGCGACATCAGCGACGTGGCTTTGAGAAAGTTCTCCACTTTCACGACCGCAGCTTCCGGATCGACCACGCGGAAATAAACGACCGCATCGACCGTCACCGGCACGTTGTCCCGCGTCATCACCTCCTGCTTCTCAACGCTGATGGTCACGACGCGCAAATCCATGCGCACCATTCGATCAACGATCGGGATGAGCAAAATCAGTCCCGGCCCTTTCGCGCCGAGTAATTTTCCGAGCCGGAAAATCACGCCTCGCTCGTATTCGCGCAGAATGCGGATCGCCTGCGGCAAAAAGATCACCGCCAGGATGATGATTGGTGCGGCCCAACCAGCTAGCCTCACTAGTCCTTCGAGTAATGGCATGGCTTTATTCTCCTTTGGTTTTTACTTTTAAAGTTAATCCTTGCACGGCTGCGATCTCAACCACTTCGTCTTTCTCGATAGGGCTATCGCTGGCCGCGTTCCAATACTCGCCCTCGACGAAAATCCTACCGCCACGCGAGTCGATTGCAGTCAATGTGGTCACGGTTTTCCCAATTAACGTCTCCGCTCCTGCTTTGATCGGCAGAAGTTGCGCGCGCAAGCCTTTTCCGATAAGGAAAACAAAAAACAGTGCGGTCACCAAGGTCGCTGGAATAATGTAACTAAGCGACAAACGAAAGAGCGGGTCAGCGCGGTTGAAAAGCATGAGCGAGCCGATCAGAAACGAAATGATTCCGCCCATCGTCAGCACGCCGTGCGTGGGCGCATAGACATCGAAGATGAAAAGCATGAGCGCGAGCGCAATCAAGGCAAGCCCGGTCACGTTGACGGGCAGGATCGCCGCCAGATAAAGCACAAGGACCAAGGCAATCGCGCCCACCACGCCAGGCAGGATCGCTCCGGGCGTAGTCAGTTCACCGATGATTCCGTAGATCGCGATGAGCATGAGAATGAACATGACCTCGGGCCGCCAGAGTCTTTGAAAAACGTGTTCCGACGCCGACATCTTGATCTCCACGACCTCGGCGCCTGCGGTTTTGAGCGTCTTGCTATCGATCACACGACCGTTTAGTTGCTTGAGCAACTCCGTAAGATCGACAGCGATCAGATCGATGACCTTTAACTCGAGTGCTTTCTCCGCGCTGATTGACGCGCTTTCTTTCACGGCGGACTTCGCCCAATCGACATTGCGATGGCGCCTGGCCGCGATCGCTTCGATGTAGCTCACGGAAAAATTTTCGAGTTTCTGTTTCATGGTGTCATCCAGCTTCTGTTCGCTGCCAGTCGGATTACCGCCCAGCGTCACCGGGTGGGCGGCACCAATGGTCGTGGCCGGCGCCATCGCCGCGACACTTGCGGCAACGGTGATGAAGCAACCGGCGCTGGTCGCAGTCGCGCCCGTAGGAGCGACATAAACCACCACCGGCACCGTGGAGCCCAAAAAGCTTTGCACGATCGTTTGCGTCGAATCGAGCAAACCGCCCGGCCCGGCGTGTTCAATTGAATGATCAAACATTGCGCGTTCTGCGCGCGCGCTTCATCAATGCTTCGCGAAATGTAACTCGCTGTCGCCGGACCAATCGCGCCATCGATTTTGATAAGCGAAACCTTCTCCGCCGCGACCGCAGCTGTGCACACCAGCAAGAGAACTAGGCCTGTTAATCCAGTCTTCACAGCGACGTGCAATCTCACTCTCCCTTCATGGGCTCGATTTTGATGGCGAAGTCCGCGACCTGCGGCTTCACGACTTTTTCGTAATCGCGATAGCTGAGTTTGATTGCATCGGTGTGCGTGCCCGCTTCGAAAACGATGTACTCTTCCTGTGACAAGCTCTTGTCCACATACGTTGGCACACCGTAAAGATTGCCCAACGGCGGCATTGCACCGACCGCGCAGTCCGGGAAGAGAGATTTGAACTCCCCTTCCTTGTCGAGCGACACCGCCTTGCCAAGAATCTTTCTGAGCTTTTTAAGATCAATTTGATGATCGGCTGGGAGCGCTGTCATCAAGTGCTCGTCTCCGGATTTTACCATTACAACCTTGGCATGGCGCCGGCCTTTCACGTGTTCGGCTTGGGCGATCCTTTGCGCGGTAACGGCTTCCGGATGATGCAAAATCTCGTAGTCGACTTTATTTTCCTTCAAGCAATCAATGAGTTGCTTTGGTATTTTCAGAAACGGCCTCCCATGCAAGCTATCACCTTCCCCGATGATCTCTACTTTTCAGAGGGGAGATTATCCAATGGACCCTTACGCAAAGCCCAACGAGCGTAGAGTCGGCGCGAATCGGCCGAAGATTTCGCACTTGCCGAGCGAGATCGACAAGCGCACGCGCAGCCAACGCCGAGCAGACAAGCAGGAGGTCACCGCCGAGCGGCGCGCGATCAAAAAAGCGGCGCGGCGCAATTTGAAGAAACAATTGCAGGACGAACTCGCGCAAGACTCCTAGACAGGATTCACCGGATTAAGGGAATTCCTAATCCAAGATATCTTGCCTGCTTGCGAAGGCTTTCGGAGTTGGTCCTGTCGAAAAAGGGCCGGATTGGAGTTACTTGGGTGTCCCGACTTTTGCGCTGCCGAGAAACGTCGCGTTCTCGTCCACGACGAATCGCGGCGCTTCGACGTCACCGCGCAAGGTGCAACCAGCCTGAAGTTCACAGCGTTCGGTCGCGAAAACATTTCCCTCGACGGTCCCCCGCACTGTCACCGATTTCGTCCGGATTTCGCCGCGGACGGATCCGTGCTCGTCGATTGTGAGCGTTCCGGTCGAGTCGATCGTGCCTTTCACCTCGCAGTCGATCCGCAGCTCATTATGAAACTTGACCGAGCCGTTGATCGAAACTCCTCTTGAGAGAACGCCGGGGGATTGCGCCGGCGTGGATGAGCGTTTCGGTTGCTCCGGGGTTACCGGCACACCGGCGTCAGGCTTTCGAGCTGAAAACAGCGACATCTGTATTCTCGGACTCCTCCAATTTTGACTGCGTGTAAAGCTAATCTTGTTCCGCGACTTAGAATAATTGCCAGCCGGTTTCATTTAAAATCTGTTTTGATGCGTGGAACCCGCGGTAGAACATCACACATGATGCTCTTTCTCGATGAAGAGCAGGTGCGAAAGCATTTGCAGATGGCCGATCTGATTCCGGCGATGGAAAAAGCGTTGATCGATTTCTCAGCCGGGAAAGTGACGCAACCGGTGCGCTCGGTCATCAAGGTCGATCCACCGGGCGGGTTTTATGGAATGATGCCGGCGCTAACTCCGGAAGGACTCGGTCAGAAAATTGTCACGTTCTACCCGCCGAACGCGGAGCGCGGAATTCCAACGCACATGGCGACGATTCTTTTGAACGATCCGCAAACCGGCGCGCCGCTCGCAGTGATGGATGGAAGATTGATTACTGAGATGCGAACGGCGGCGGTTTCGGCAGCGGCGACGAAACTTCTCGCGCCAAAGGATGCGAAGATTCTCGCGATCCTTGGGAGCGGCGTGCAAGCGCGCAGCCACGCGGAAGCGTTGCAACTGGTGAGACAATTCGAAGAGATTCGCGTTTGGAGTCCAAACAAATCGCACGCGGAGCAGTTCGCGAAAGAGATCGGAGCGAAAACGATGTCGGCTGAAGCTGCGGTCCGCGACGCGGATGTCGTTGTGACCGCAACAAGCTCAACGACGCCGGTCTTGCACGGCGCCTGGTTGAAGTCTGGCTGTCACGTCAACGCCGTCGGCGCGTGCCGGCCGGATTGGCGCGAACTCGACGACGACGTGATGCGAAATGTCATTTTCGTCGATTCGCGTGAAGCAGCCATGAAAGAATCCGGCGACGTAATTCTTTCCGGTGCGAAAATCCATGCGGAGCTTGGCGAAGCTCTGGCCGGCAAGATCGACAATCCCGAAAGAATCGGGGCTCGCGAAGACTTTCGAAGTCGCGCAAACGAAACCACGATCTTCAAGTCACTCGGCATGGCGGTGGAAGATATTGCCGCCGCGCTTTTGGTCTATCGAGCGGCAACGGCGACCTTGTAGACGTTGCGCAACCTCAATTCGCCGACGCGTCGACAATTCAGGGTTTCTTTTCGCCGACAAGGATCTTGGGGGGATCCAGTCCAATCCGTTTCAGAAGCGCAGCGAATCGCGGATCGGAATGGAGGGGACGAAATATCGGCCGCGCTACGATCCCATGAAGCGAGCCGGAATGTTCGTTGTAGGCGCGTTCGAGCCACTGAAATGCTGCATCGTTATCCCCGAGCGCGACATAGATGCTGGCAATCTCTTCACCCGCGAAGTAATGCGTGGCAGCGAATGTTTTCACTCCGTTAAGCACGCGCTCCGCATCATTTTTGCGGCCCATTCTCGCGTAGGTGATGGCAAGGCCCGGTTCTGGGATACCGGTTACCTCGGCATTTTTTTTATAAAGCTCCAACGCCTCGGCAAACATCCCTTTTTCGCGGTACGCCACAGCCAATTGCGAACCTTGATACAGATAATTCGGATCGAGCAATTGCGTCCGGCGCCCTTCCGCCACCGCTTCGTCCAAGCGTCCGTAACAAATATCAATAAAGCCGGCGAAGGTGCTGATAATAGGTGAAAGCGGGTCGACTTTTACCGCCTCCCGTATGTGCATCAGCGCGCCCGCCTCGGCGCCTCCTTGCGATGCAAGAGAAAGCGCCGTGAAGACACGTGCAATGCCGCAGTTAGGATCGAGTTGCAAGGCGCGTTTCAATTCGGCATCGCAGCCCGCAATGTCCCAATTAAGGACGCGCTGGCTGTCACCTAAATAAACATGCGCTTCCGCCTCTTTGTCATCGAGCTCAATCGCCTTGGCGGCGGCCGTCCTCGCCGCCGGATAAGCTTCCAGCGGTTTTACGTAAACGTCAGCCAGCCATTCCCAGGCTTTTGCAATCCCCGTCCAGGCTTTTGCGTAATTTGGGTCCTTCTGGAGCGCGCGTTGAAAAAAATCCAAACTTCTGCGCAAATCTTCTTCGCCGCTCTTGTTCGAAAAATAGAGACCTTGAAGATAAAGATCGTGCGCTTCGCTGTTCGGTTGCAGTTGAACGCTCGGAGCGATGGCCAACTTGATCTTTAAGGCGTCCACAATCGCGCGCGTGATTTCATCTTGTACGGCGAACACTCCTTGTAACTCGCGCTCGTACGTTTCGGACCAAAGATGAAAACCGTTCGCTGCGTTGACTAGCTGCGCAGTGATTCGGATGCGGTTGCCTTCTCGACGCAAACTACCTTCGAGAATATTTTGCACGTTCAGTTTCTGTGCAATCTGGCCGACATCCGCATTTTTTCCTTTGAATGAGAACGACGAGGTGCGTGCGACCACACGTAAACCTTCGATCTTGGCTAGGGCATCCAGAATTTCTTCGCTGATTCCATCGCAAAAATATTCCTGATCCTTGGCCTGGCTAAGATCGACAAAAGGCAGGACAGCGATGCTTTTATCGCTGATCGCATTCCAACTCTTGCCGGAGGCCGTCCTGTTCTCAGTTCGTAACAAAAGCAAGCGGGCAACCGTCGCAACAACACAGACGGCGGCCATGAGAGCCGCGACGCGCAATATCCTGGAACGCTTTCGTGCAGAAGCTTGGACTGTTGCGAAGACGAGCTTTGCCGGCACCGCCGGGTTTCCGAATTCGTCGCTGTGTAAACTGTAAATGTGCACTCTCGCACCGTGTTTTACCTCGCACTCGCCGAGATCGTGCAACAGCGGCTGCCAGTGACGATATTGGCCTAAATCTTCCGCGATGCGCTTGGACAAAAGAATGTGGCCGGCGTCACCGCAATCCATAACGCGTTGCGCGGTGTTAATACCGGCTCCGGCGATGTTCGCCCGCTCGTTGACATCTCTGACTTCGCTCAGCGGTCCGCTGTGGATTCCCATCCGCACTGGTATCGCGCTGTAATTTTTGAGCGCTTTGCCGATTTCGAGCGCACACCGGACTGGCGCCTCCAGAGTGTCGCGGAAAATCAACGCCATGCCGTCCCCTGTGGGAAGCCCTACCAACATACCGCTCGCCTCCGAATCGCGGAACTGAGGTGTCGTCCGCACGATTTCATTGAGCGTTTCCAATCGCTCGCGCTGCTCGTTGATGAGCAGCTTTGAATAACCAACGATGTCGATCAACAGAACGTGACCGATCTCAAACTTCACATCGGATGACGACTCGGCTGTCATGCCTTCACAAACGTCGTTGTCGATCCAAAATGTTTGCCCCAGTTTGGATTTCAAAAAACGGAAAGACTTGCGTCGTGACTTGAATCAGCAACCACGCTACGACCGCGTAAGCAATCGCCACCTTGTAAACGTTGCGATGTTTTAGCTCGGCGAAGAAATTCTTCGGATTCACGCCCCGTTTTGTGCCACAGCCTCAGCCCGACAGCAAGGCGGCGGTCGCCTTATGATTCATCGCGTAAAATCTCTTCCGCCTCGGCCAAAGTTTGGCAGGTCAGAATTTGGACATCAGCGCCATAATGAAAGATCGACATGATTTGCAAGCCGATGTCGCGGTGCGGATCGGGAATGACGCGCACAACCATGGAGGCTCCTTTTTCGTTGCACATGTCCATCGCTTTCTCGATGAATGGCGCGCAACCGACATCCAGCGATTGCAATTCGCTTAAATCGACCAGGAGACGAAATCCGCGTTGCAATTTTGCGAGGTCATTACGGATTTGCTCCAAGCCTTTCTCGGTTTCTTCTGCTCGAACAACTCCGTGGAAGCGGATTGCCAGCAACTTTTTCGGTTCGTCGACTTCGAAGTTAATCACTATTTCAGACGATTATATTTCTTCAACAACTCACGCAATCGATCGTGCGGAAGCGCGTCGACGCGACGATTGTCTGCGCCGGTCATGGTTTGATTGTCCACCAGCGCGTTCAGCACCGCTTCTTCGGTCGCTTGGACCACGCCGTTGAAGATTGGATCCATCAAATCGTTCGGGATCGTTTGCACCGCATGGGTGACCTGGTCAGCAGCCCACACATTTTTATTCGCGGTCGAAAACGCGACGAACAAATCGCCCGAACCGTTTCCCGAAATCGTTCCGGTGCGGGCGAGCCCGAGTGAAACGCGGCGTGCGAGTCGCTTCAATTGATTCGGCAGCAGCGGTGCATCCGTCGCGACCACGGCAATGCATGACCCGGTGTCCGCGCCGTAAACCGTGCCCGGAATTTCTTTTCCGACCGGCACACCGGCGATCGTTAAGAGGGCTCGTCGTCCAAAATTCGCCTGAACAAAAACACCGACCGTGTAGCTCTGCGCCGGCTTATCTTTTCCGGGTTTGATGTCGATCTTGCGCGACGCAGTTCCGTTACCGCCTTTGAACTCGTAACAGATCATGCCGGTGCCGCCGCCGACGCTCCCTTCCTCGATCGCGCCGCCGTGCGCGGAATCAAGCGCATGAAAAACGTCCTTTGGTTTGACATGAAAGCCGTTTGTGTCGTTCAGCCAACCATCCCACGTCTCGGCGACGAGCGGTAAACTCCACCAATATCCGCTGGCGTCGGCTGCGCCGTGCTTAATTCGCCATGCGATGACGGCATCGCGCGCGACTCCGACGCTATGCGTGTTCGTGATCACGATTGGTCCTTCGAGAAATCCGCTCTCTTCAATCCAATTCGTACCGGTCATCTCGCCGTTGCCATTCAAACTAAACACAGCCGCGTAAACCGGATCGTTCAGTGAATCGTGCCCGCGCGGAATGATCGCGGTCACACCCGTGCGGACCGGTCCTTTGCCGACAACGAGCTTTCCTTCGCCGCGAATAATCGTTGTGTAACCAATTTCGACGCCTGCAACATCTGTAATCGCGTTTAGTTGACCTGGCGCACCGTCGAATGGAACGCCGAGATCGCGCGCACGAACAATTTTGTTTGCGACTGTCGATCTTGCGGGCGGCGATTGTTGCGGCTCGCGAGCATGCGAGTCGAGCATGAGCAAGAGCACGAGCGGGAGCAGGAATGAAGATGTCGATCTTTTCATCAATGGTAGTTTTTGACGCGAGTCCAAAATTGCCGCAAGTCGCCGGTAAATCCGCGGCAAAGAAAAATATCGAAATGCTCGTCGCGCCGCGCGTACGGATGTTCCGCGCGCCCGACCGCTTCGACGCTGCGAAAATGTTCGCGGTCGCCTGTTCCGTTGCTGCCGAGAACGATCACGATGCTGCCATCGTAATCGCGCGGACCCCAGAGCCAGTAGCTTTGATGATTGCAAATCGATTTCGGCAAACCGAGCCGCGGCCCAAAGAAATCGATCGCGCCCGCCTGACCGTAGCTGTTCGCGAAAATTGCCGTCCGCGTCTGTTCTTCCGGCGAAAGTGATTTGTAAACTCGCGCGGTTTCGCGCGCCATTTCTTCCCAGCCGAATTCGTCGGCAAAATATTGCGGGAGCGGACCGGTGGGCTGGTTCTCCGCTTTGGGCGGCGCAAAGCCGAGCTTCTTTTGATAGGCGATCGCGCCTTCGGGCGAAAGAACCGGACAAACAGTCGGCGCGAGAATGACTGCCGACGCCAGAACCAAAATTGCGTACAGAGCGCGAACCCATTTCCCGCGCGTATTTGTAACGTTTTCCAAGCCAACTGCGCCTGCTGCGAAGAGCAACGGATAGATCGACGCGAGATAATAGTTTTTGCCGCGGAGCACGATGAACGTCGCGAGCAAGACGATGTAAACAATTCCAAGGACTCGAAACCGACGGCCTTCGTGTCCGAGAAAAAGCCAAAACAAACCGCTGAGCCAAAGCGGAAATAGAATCGGGTTCATGATCTGGGCTTGATCGAGAAGGAACGTGATCGGACCGCGTACGACGTCGCGATGCGTTTGCCGGATGTTGCGCATCAATTCGAGAAACGGGAAATCGTGGCGAATCAGCCAAATCAGATTCGGCAGAAAAATCAGGAACGCGATCGCGGCGCCGATCCAAAATTGCTTCTTGGCCAAAAACCGGCGCTCGCCTGTTAGAACGAGCCCGATCACAACAGTAACGACGAAAAACGCGATGCCGTATTTCGTTTCCATGCCGATGCCGGTGAAAACGCCAAACCAAATCCAATAACGCGCATCGTCGTGATTGATCGCGCGGACGATGCACCAAACACAGGCCATCCAAACCAGCGGCTCGAAAGCATTCATGGTGAGCCAGTGATGCATCACGAGATAAATCGGCACGCAAATTACTGCGAGAGCGGCCAGGACTTGTGCAAAAGCTCCGCCGCCCATTTCACGAGCCAATTTCCCGGCAAGCCAAACGGTTGCGGCGCCGGCGAGCGCGGGGAAAAAACGCAAACCCGGAAGCCAATCGCCAAAAAGATGTCGGGCGGTCCAGGCGACGAGCGCGATCAGCGGCGGTTGATCGACATATCCGCAATCGAGATGCTCGCCGCAGGCGAGGTAATAAAGTTCGTCGCGAAAAATTCCATAGCGGCCAGCCGTAAGCAGGTGAAAAATTAATTTCGCACCGGCCAAGGCAAGAACGACCCCTTCACCTGAGAAAAATCGCGATGTCGATCTTGCGCTCACGAAGTTTGGGATGCTTTTCTATTTTCGTCCGCGAAGCAACGCATTTAGACTGATTTTGTGAGTTACGAGGTTTTCGCCAGAAAATATCGGCCGCAGACGTTTGACGACCTCGTCGGACAGGCGCATGTCTCGCGCACGCTCAAGAATGCGGTCGCACAAAATCGGCTGGCGCACGCGTACCTATTCGTTGGTCCGCGCGGCATCGGGAAAACGTCGACCGCGCGAATTTTGGCGAAAGCGCTCAACTGCGTGAAAGGACCGACGGTCACGCCGGACGGCACCTGCGATAATTGTCTCGAGATCGCGGCCGGCAACAGTCTCGACGTTCTTGAGATCGACGGCGCGAGCAACAACGGCGTCGAGCAGGTGCGCGAGCTGCGCGAAAACGTGCGCTACGCGCCATCCAAGTCGCGCTACAAGATTTATATCATCGACGAGGTGCACATGCTGACCGCGGCCGCCTTCAACGCGCTCTTGAAGACGCTGGAGGAGCCGCCGCCGCACGTGAAATTTATCTTCGCAACGACCGAACCGCAAAAAGTCCTGGCGACGATCGTGAGTCGTTGCCAGCGCTTCGATCTGCATCGGATCCCGGCAAAACTGATTGCCAATCATTTGCAGTTCATCGCCAAAAAAGAAAAGATCACGCTCGAACCCGCGGCCGCGCATGCGATTGCGCGCGGCGCGGAAGGCGGGCTGCGCGACGCGGAGTCGATGCTTGATCAATTGGTCGCGTTTTGCGGCGACAAGATTTCCGAGAACGACGTCCTCAATGTTTTCGGATTCACCAGCGAGCAAACGGTGGTCGATTTGACCGGCAAAATTCTTCGCAGCGAAACCGCACCCGCACTCGATGTTCTCTACCAGCAATGCGAAGCCGGCAAGGACATGATGCGACTAATGTCGGATTTGATCAGCTATCTGCGCGACCTGCTCGTGTTCAAAGCGAAGCCGGATGCACTCCAGGAAGATGTCGATCCCGAACTGCAGAAACTACTCGCGGCGCAAGCCGAATTGATTCAGAACGATCGGCTGCTCGATTTGATCGATCAATTCGCGCAAGCCGAAGGGCGAATGAAATGGGCGCCGAACAAGAAACTGCATTTCGAAGTGGCGATCATTAAAGCGATCCAAAGTTTGAATCAGGCCACGCTCGATGAAGTGATCGAAAGACTCGGCGAGATCCGCGACGGAAAACGTTCCCCGGAAAAAAAAACGTTAAGCGCTGAAACTGTGGGGGCAAATGCCAGTGCGACTCGCACCGTCCCGCCTGCGTCCAAGAGAGCTGCGGCCGACCCGCCTTCGCCAAGCTTCGGCGTGGCAGGGACGGCGTCCAATACAGCGCCACGTGTCGCTGAATCGCCCGATGGCGGCGACGACGCCGAAAACATTTGGCAGCGCGTTTTCTCGAAAATCCCAACTCAGAAGGCGTTTGTCCGAAATTCGGCCGCGGTCGCGCATGTTCTGCCGAGCGAGGGCCGCCATTTCATTCTCGGGTTTTCCCCCGATCAAAAATCGCCAATGGATATTTTGGGCACGGCGAGCAACCGGAAGCTGATCGAGACGCTTCTGCGTGAAGTCAGTGGCAAAGATTGGACACTGAACTTAACCGTACGAGAAAATTTGGTGTCGAAAGCGCAATCGTCCCGCGAGAGCTCATCCGAAAATTACACGGACGATCCGCTAATTCGCGAAGCCCTGGAAATTTTTAAAGGCGAGATCAAGCGCTAATCCGCCTCTCCCCCAGGGAGAGGGATTGAGGTGAGGGTGAAGATCAAAAAATAAATTGTGAATCTGAACAAATTGATGAAGCAGGCGCAGCAGATGCAGGCGCAAATGGCGAAGGCCCAGGCCGAGCTCGAAGAAAAAACGGTCCAAGTAACTGCGGCGGGCGGAAAAATAAAGGTTACCGCAAACGGCGCGGGCGAAATTCTTTCGATCAAGATCGGACATGAGATTGTCGATCCGAACGACGTCGAGTTTCTGGAGGAAGCTGTCTTGAGCGGCGTGCAACAAGCGATTGAGCAAGGCAAAGCGCTGGCCCAATCGGAAATGAAAAAGATCACGGGCGGACTCGGAATGCCTGGGCTGTAGTCGAGATCGCAAACCAGACCGCGGCGGTAAAAAAGAATAGATACGCGGCGTTACGAAGCCCGACGATTAGAGAAGGCCAGTAGGGGTGGCCGTTGAAGTCCCAAGCCCCGAGGAGCCAGGGATTGCCACACAAATACCAGTAGAGCGCATAAACGTAGGCGCTGGTCAGCACGGCCGCTGGAATAAGAAACCATGCTGAAAGGAAAAACCACAAGGGCAGCGACCAGGCGAAATATTGAAACGAAAAGCCGCCGTTGAGAGCGTAAACGAGGACGTAGCTCATCGCGATGCTCGCGCCAAGATCAACAATCGATCGACGCCGGCGCCGCAAGCAACTCAAAATGACGACAAGCGCGAGGGCGATTTTCCAGCTGTTTTCCAGATAAAATAAAATCGGAGCGTGCGCCGCCTGTGGCCATCTTGCGGGCGACGCAATGATCGAGAACAACAGAACGCGCGGGCCCCACGTCGCAACTCCGGCGATAGTATGGAGATCTTGCGCGCGGTAGCCGAAGACATTCTTATAAACGACGGGCGCGTCCTGAATGAGCGCGGGAAGATAAGTTACAAGGGCAACGACCCCGACTACGGCGAGAAAAACAAAACGATGTTTCCATTTTGGAATGAAAAAGATAAGCGCTGGAATCGCGACAACTCCCGGCAATTTTATCCAGAGACTCGCGCCAACAACGATAGCCGCTGGAATTAGTTTTTCCTTGGAAATAAACCAGAGGGCGAGCAAAAGAAAAAATGCGACCGCGCAATCGGTGTTGCCGTGACAAGCAGAGAGAATGATGGCGAGCGGATTAAGCCAGTAACAAGCGGCTGCAACAAATCGCCACGGACTCGCGCCCAGCAAGAGCAATAAGAGAAACGCACTGCCCGCATCGAGTAGGGCGAAGGGAGCGCGCAAAAAATACGAAACGGGACACCGCTCTCATCCGATGCGCGCAACAGGACTGACTCTGCTTCGCTGATAAACGGCGGATGATTGGCTGACGTATCGCCGTGGTAGTAACCAATAAGTCCGTGCTCGCGCACATCGCGCGCATGTCGTTCCCAAATTTCAACGTCTTGAGTTCCCCTCAGTAAAAATGACGCAATAAAAGCGAAGCGCAGCTCCAAGCGCGATAACGACCCAAAACCAAATCCCGGGACGCAAGTACCAATGATCTCGGGCGTCTGTCATTCCGAGCGAAGTCGAGACATCTCTTACTATTTCGGTTACTCGATATCAGTCAGAAACATTTAGAGATTCCTCGACTCCGCTCGGAATGACAAACACTTTGGAGGGTTAAAGGCTGCTACCACCCACCCTCACGTCATACCTCTCCCGAGCAAGGGAGACGAAGAAGACGTCGCCGCGCAGCTACACCTTTCGCATTTCACGTTTGTGTTTTTCGTAAACGCAAACTTCGCGGATACGCAAGATCGACATCTTTTCCGCCAGCCGCCCGAAATTTTCGCCAAGTTGCACGTGCGAATGCGCGTCAGACGCGGTCGTAAACGGGATTCCTTTTTCGACCGCGAGCTCAATGATGCGATCGGCGGGATAAAGCTCGTTCACGGGTTTGCGCCAACCGGCCGTGGAAAGTTCGATCGCAAGATCACGCGAGCGAATGAAATCGAGGGTCTCGTTCACAATCTCGCCAATTTCGGCGTTCGGCCGATGTCCATGAATCTTAACCAGATCAAGATGCGATAGACAGTCGACCACACCGGTAGCGGCGATGTTGCGCACGCGCCGAAAGTAATCGGCATAGAGATTGTCGATGTTGCGTCCCTCGAACTGCGTCGCGCCGGCCGGAACGCTGTCGAACATTTGCGTGGGATTGTCGAGGTAATGGACCGAGCCGAGAACGAAATCGAGTTTGTCCCAATTCTTTTCGATCCACTGTCTTCCGGCGGCTGATGTTTGCGGATCGTTGTCGAGCTCGATGCCGGCGCGGATCTTCACGTCGGGATTCGCCGCCCGCAGTTTGTCGATTTCATCGAAATTAATTCCGGCATGGAAACGATCGTGATCGGTAAACGCAACGTCGTTTAAACCGCGTGTGCGCGCGCCATCGATCCACAACTGCAACAGTTCTCGCGAATACAGCTGAACTCGATGCCCTTGCGGATGAGAATGGTAATCGGAAAAAAGTCGCAGATTCACGGCTCGGTCAGAAACTTCTGCCGGATGTGAAGCTCGGGATATTTCGGAAAAAAAACTTCGGCGGTAAAGACTTTGCCAGGGGTGAGATCGCGGGTGGCGATGTTTTCTTTATATTCAACATGCTCACCGGGATTGATGAGGATCGTCCCGAGTTTTTCCTTGATCGCGTGGTTCTCAGACCATTTGGTCAGGACAACGTCGGCGGAGTTGAGCAATTGAATCTCAATTCGCTGATCGGTCGGAAAATCAAGCGGGATCATGCGATTGCCCATGTTCGTGACCGTGACTTTAACTTCGATTTGTCGAATTTCGGAAAGCCGCACCGGCTGGGGCGAGACTTGAAGATCGAGAATCAGTCCGCGCAATCTGCGATCATTGTATTTTGGAAGGACTTGGGACGAAGAAAACGGATGGAAGATTCGACCGACCAGGCCTCGCTTTTGCAAGGTCGTGGTTGTAATCGGAGTCGCAGTTGCCACAGGAGCGGCAGAAGGCTGGGACACCGTTTCCTGCGCCAGCAGGTCGAGAGCCGTGGCAAGAACGATGGAAAAAATGATGGCCGGACGAATCATCGACGGGTTACAACACGAAACGGTAGCGTTATCAATCGACCATGAAACCCATTTTCGCGAGTCTGATTCTGGCACTTTTAGCCATTTCTGCCACTGGTAAAGATCGACATTGCATTTTTCGCGCCCACGTGGAAGCGAACCCGAACGACACAGCCATCTTCTCCAGCTCTGTTCGCGCACTATTTTCCGGGAAGCAGGTAGCGATTGAGCGAATGCCGCGCTTGTCGGAGCGCGATATGGTGGCCTTCTATCCGTATCCAGCGGCGGATGGAAATTACGGCGCGCTTTTTCAATTGGATGAGCACGGACGGCTCGCGCTCGACGCGCTGAGCATCGAGCGACGCGGCAGTTTGCTTTTTATATTCATCAACGGCCGTCCGATCACCGAATTGCAGATCGACCGCCGCGTTTCCGATGGACGGATCTACATCGCTTCCGGCTTAACTAAAGCCGACATCGAGTTGATGAAAAAAGACTGGAGACTGATCGGCCAGCGGAAACGCTGATTTTTTTTGATGCGATCGTTTCTTGCAACGCTGCTCACGCTTTTCGCGTTCCATTTCGCGGCGGCCGCGGCGCAAACTGAAACCGCGACTGTGGATCTTGCGCTGCCGACCGACAACGACGCGATTTTTCGCGGCGGCGGCCCCGATTTCTACCAATACGTTGAGCGCGACTATCACGGAGAAAAATCGACGCCGTGGGAAGGTGGCCAATATGGTTTCGTGCGCGATCCGGTAGAGACGAGTTCGGGCGTTGTCTACACTCGCTTTCATGAAGGCATTGACGTTCGTCCTCTGCACCGTGACGAAAACGGAGAACCGCTCGACGAAGTACGCGCGATCGCTGATGGCAAAGTCGTGCACACAAATTTCGTGCCCGGCTATTCAAACTACGGCAAATACATCGTGATCGAGCATCGATGGGATGGTTCGCCCTATTTCAGTTTGTATGGGCACCTCAGTGCGATCGACGTTCGAAGTGGCGATACCGTCCATCGCGGCCAGCACATCGCGGTGATGGGTTATACCGGAGCCGGAATCAATCGCGCGCGCGCGCACGTTCATTTGGAACTTAATTTGATCCTCAGCCACAACTTCGACTCGTGGTACGACGCGACTTACAAAGACGAACCGAACCACCACGGACTTTACAATGGGATCAATCTGGTCGGACTTGATATTGGGCGGCTTTATTTAGCGCTCCGAGAAAAACCTTCGGTAACCATTCCGCAATTCCTCGGTCAGGAGGAAATTTTTTACAAAGTGGCGATCCCGAAATCCCGGCACTTTGAATTGCCGAAGCTTTATCCTTGGATGGCAAGCGGAACAGTCAAGCCGCGGTCGTGGATAGTTAGCTTCGCGCGGAGCGGTTTGCCGCTGAAGATTGAACCCAGCGAGCGGCGCGTGAAACAGCCCGAGGTCGTTTACGTGAAACCAAGCGCACTCAACGCTTCTTATCTAACCAATGGTGTTGCAACCGGATTAACCAGTCACGCGCATCTCACCGAAAACGGAAAACAAATGATGCGCTTGCTGATTTATCCAGATTGAAAGATCGATCCGCCACAGGACGGATTCGCCGTGGCGAACAATCGCGCGGCTAACACGAAGTGGGCTGGCGCTGCGCGACCGCAACACCGTGCGGAATCGCGCCGGCGACAAATCCGAGGCATTCAACCGCGCCACTTGGCTTCCCCGGGAGCGCGATCACGAGTGAATCATCAACCACCGCTGCGAGATTGCGCGAGAGAATTGCGTTTGGCGTGATCTTCATCGATTCGGCGCGCATTACTTCACCAAAGCCCGGCAATTCCACCCGCATGATTCCGCGAATTGCTTCCGGGGTCACGTCGCGCGGTCCAATTCCAGTTCCGCCGGTCGTCAACACCAAGCCACAGCCTTGTTTGGAAAACGAACGAATCGTTTCCTGAATTCGCGTCGCGTCATCGGGAATCACCGCTTCGCACAATACCTGCCAGCAATTCTTCTGCGCGACTTCTTTGAGCGCAGGTCCGCCGAGGTCCTTATAATCGCCCGCGCTCGCGCGGTCCGAAACTGTGATAATCCCGCAAACGATCTGCATTAAATTTTCGTTTTCTTAACTAATCGCACATCGGCGATCTGCATCTTTTTGTCGACTGCTTTGCACATGTCATAGATCGTGAGCAAAGCGACCACGACTCCGGTGAGCGCTTCCATCTCGACGCCGGTCTGAGCAACAGTGCGCGCGGTGCAGGCAACTTCCGCGCCGTCGCGCGCGGCAACGATGTCGATCTTCACGTCGCTCAGCGGCAACGTGTGGCAAAGCGGAATGAGATGGGCGGTCTGTTTCGCCGCTTGAATTCCAGCGAGGCGCGCAGTTGCGAACACATTTCCTTTTGCAATCCGATCTTTTGAAATCAGATCGAGGGTCTTGCGCTGGAGCTTGATTTTTCCTTTGGCGATGGCGGTGCGAGCGCTGATCGGTTTGGCTGAGACATCGACCATTTCCGCCCGGCCATCGGAGCCGATGTGAGAAAGCCGATCCATCACTCAGCCGCCGATGGCGATCATCTTCCGGTCCGGCTGATAATTGTTCCGGAAATCGTGTTGCTCGGGTTTGCGATCGACCACTTCGATAAAAAACTGGCGCAATTCGTCATCGCTCGCGCCTGCGCGCAGCGGTTTCATGATGTCGAACTCGAGATAACTGCCGAGACAGGGACGCAACTTGCCGTCACAGGTGAGACGCAACTTGTTGCAGCTCTCGCAGAAATGGAGGTTCGTCATCGCGCCAATAAACCCGATGCGCTGTTCGCGTCCGTGAACTTGATAATAAGTCGCCGGACCATTTGTCCGGAATGTTGGTGCTGGAATTAAGTTGCCGAGCTGTTTTTCAATTGCTCGTTTCGCTTCGGCAATCGGCAGAAAATTTTCATCGCTCAAAACCTCAGTCGTGCTAACCGGCATCATTTCGATGAAGCGAAGAATCAAATTGTGCGAGTCTGCGAATTCAATCAGCGGAACGAGCTGCTCTTCATTGCGGCCGCGCATCAGAACCGCGTTCAGTTTGATTTGATCGAATCCCGCTGCGATCGCCGCTTCAATTCCTTCAAGAACGCGCGCATGCAAATCGCGGCCGGTAATTTGCGAGTAAAGGTGTCGATCCAACGTGTCGAGGGAAATATTGAGCGATTGCACACCAGCTTCGCGCAACGCCGTCGCCATCGTTTGCCCGGGCGCAGTCTCACGCGTGAGCAACGTCCCGTTCGTCGAAATTCCGAGACTCATTATTCCGGGGATTTTTGGAATTTCACGGACGAAATCGACGACGTTGCGTCGCGTGAGCGGTTCCCCGCCGGTCACGCGCACTTTGGTTACACCGAGATCGGCCGCGATCCGAATGAGCCGCAGCGTTTCTTCGTAGCTGAGAATTTCGTCGCGCGGCAGCCATTCTTGCAGCTCGCGCGGCATGCAGTAGTTGCAGCGCTCGTTGCAACGATCCGTGATCGAGACGCGCAGATAGGAAATGCGGTGGCCGTAGCGATCTTCCATTTCGCTAGCAACGTTACCGGCTGTGCAGTGTTCGATCAAGACGCGGGACAATTGACTGACCAGGTCACGGCTGTATCATTTTTTATGAAGAGAATTTCCAAAACCCTTTTGTTAGGTCTGACCGCTGGCGCGTTGTGCCTAACGAGCTGCGAGACGGTGGAGAACCGAATTTCCGAGCATCAGGACATGTTCAATACTTTGTCCCGCCGCGATCAGGCGTTGGTGCGGCAGGGGCAGATTCGTTCGGGGATGTCGATGAACGCGGTCTGGCTGGCATGGGGTTCACCCGCACAAAAAACTTACGGCGAAATGCGCGGCCGCCAAACCGAAACCTGGATTTATGTGGAAAGTCGGACGGCACCGTACGGCTCAGCGTATTACCCTTACTATGGTTACGGTCCGGGATTTTACGGCGGCTTCGGCTCAGTCGGTGTGACTCGGACGCGCCACCACGGACGCTCGTTCGTTTTCTTTGGGGATCCGTTCTACGACCCTTTTTATTACTCCTACATTCCGCCGACGATTTCAATCCCATACAGGACAGTCACGTTTTCAAGCGGACGCGTAATGTCGTTCCAATATTTGGCGCCGCCCTACCGATAAATTCTGGTCGCGTTGGAACGCCGAGCGCGCCAGTGTAGCAGCAGAGAGCACACATGGCTTATCGCTCATTTCGACATTTTCTCGAAACGCTCGATCAGGCTGGCGAACTGACGCGCGTCTCCGATCCGGTAGACACCGATCTGCTCATTACCGAATGGGCGGACCGCGAGATGAAATCGTCCGGCGGTGGAAAGGCGTTGCTCTTCGAGCAGCCAGTCGTTGACGGACAAGTTTCGAAATTTCCGGTCGCGATTAACACGATGGGTTCGCGCAAGCGGATCGCGATGGCGCTCGGCCGCGAGAGCATTGACGAGGTCGCGCAGGAAATTCAGTTGATTCTCAAAGCAAAACCGCCGACCGATCTGCGCGAAGGTTTCGCGTTGTTGAAACAAGGAATTCATCTCTTGCACGCGCGACCGAAACAAGTCCGCGACGCTCCTTGCCAGGAAATCATCCATAAGATCGAGTCCGATGCCGGGCGGGCGGATGATTTCTCGTTGCGACATTTACCCATCCTGAAATGCTGGCCGAAAGACGGCGGCCGTTTCATCACGCTGCCGAATGTGCACACGCGCGATCCCGAAACCGGCGCGCGCAACGTGGGTGTGTATCGAATGCAGATCTTTGATGAACGAACGACGGCGATGCATTGGCAGGTCCACAAAGTTGGTGCGCGCCATGGCAAACGTTATTACGAGCGCAACGAGCCGATGCCGGTCGCAGTTGCGCTCGGCGGCGATCCTGCGTTGTCATTTTCCGCTACGGCCCCATTGCCGGACGGATTGGATGAAGTTTTGTTCGCGGGATTTTTGCGACGCAAATCGATCGAGATGGTGAAATGCAAAACGATCGACCTCGAAGTTCCAGCCGGTGTCGATCTTGTTTTAGAAGGCTACGTGCAACCTGGCGAGATGCGGCCGGAAGGCCCGTTCGGCGATCACACCGGTTACTACACCGCAGTCGAAGACTATCCCGTTTTTCATCTGACTGCGATCACACATCGACGAGATTCGGTTTACCCAACGACGATCGTCGGCATTCCGCCGATGGAAGATTTTTACATCGGCGACGCGGTGGTACGGATTTTTTTGCCTGTCTTCAAAATGAATTTTCCAGAGCTGGTGGACATGACGCTGCCGGCGGAAGGTGTTTTTCACAATCTCGTCATCGTCAGCATTCGGAAACAGTATCCCTATCAAGCGTTCAAGGTGATGCATGGCTTATGGGGGATGGGACAAATGATGTTCAGCAAATATATCGTAGTGGTGGATGAAGATTGCGACGTGCACAACACAAGCGAAGTATTGTTCCGCCTCTGCGCGAACACCGATCCTGGACGCGACACAACCGTCATCAAGAATCCAAGCGATTCGCTCGATCACGCACCGACTGAACAAAACATCGGTTCGCATATGGGCTTTGATGCGACGCACAAATTGCCGGGCGAAAATTATCACCGGCAATGGCCGGAGTTACTAAAGATGACCGACGAAGCCAAGGCGCTGGTGGATGCGCTGCGAAAGAAAACGCGTTGATCTCGGGGACGAGATCAACGCGTCTCTAAAGGAATCGATTCCTGGATTACGGTCTGCGGAATAACCGGCCCGTATCGACGTCGCGGGTCAATCCACCTGGCGGAACTCCGCGCAAATCATAAATGCGTCCGGTGTAAGGACTGCGATACATTCCTGGTCCACCGGCACGTGTCGCGAACGGATAACCTCCCGGCGGTGGCGGACCATATTCGCGCGCGCGATCTTCCTGGATCGCGTGGCCGATCAAGGCGCCGGTAGCAGCACCAGCGGCAGCGCCGATTAAGGCGCCGCGTGGACCGCCGCTGGCAAGACCGCCAATGATCGCGCCTGCGCCCGCGCCAGCTGCGGCGCCCTGACCGGTCGGCGTGTCACACGAATTCAATACAAATGCGCTTACCAAAATGCCCGAACCGGCTGCCAAAAATTTTGTCCTCATAATGATTAGATTGTGCCAGCAAAATGTTGCACCTGCAACGCGCAGCTATGCACATGATCTGCATTCAAACGAGTGAAGTTGCTACGGAATCCTGAAAACCTTATTCGCAGCCGCGTCTAGGACCAGGACCCCGCTTCCGCACTGCGGGCAACTCTTTTTCCTGCAATCATAAACCTCATTCCTGTAAGGGCTTTGGTAGAAGCCGCCCGTGCTAGTGGGTACTGAGATGGCCATAGGATAGCTTTTGCCATTGGGTGGCGGATACTTCTTCGCCGCCTCCTCCTTTGAGATAACTTGTGGAATTTTGGAGTTGGCGGTGCTACCTATTCCTTGACCTGAGGCCGTGCCGACAGACAGCAGCCAGAAGACTGCGAGAATTAATGCTGATACGCGGTTTAAGTGTTTTTTCATATTTAAATTAGTTACGGTTTCGATCGCTCAGACGGATGTCGCTTTCTTCTCATTCAAAGAAACTTAAGCAGTTGTGCGCCGATCCGCCCTGCCTTTTCCAATTTGTTGAGACGATATTCTTTTTCGAAGACACGAAATTTGTCCAGCCCCATTTGCCGCAATAATCCACGATAAATCGACGCCATGATTTCCGCCGCTACCATCGATTTGCGATCTTCCGCCGGCAATGCCTTCGCCGCGCGCGCGAAGAATTCACGCGCACGACCGTCTTCGAACTGCATCAGCCGGACGAATCGGTCGTTGTATTGTCGATCTTGCAGTGCCTTCTCGGAGTAATCGAAGCGCGCCAAGTCCTCCTGTGGCAAATAAATCCGGCCAGCGCGGAGATCTTTGCCGACATCGCGGATGATATTTGTCATCTGCAAAGCCAGGCCGAGCTGAATCGCATATTCCTTACAAGCGGAGTTGCGATAACCAAAGATCTCGATGCTGACCAAGCCGACAGCGCTGGCCACGCGATAGCAATAGACCCGCAATTCCTCGAAGGTCTGGTAACGCTTGATGCTCAGGTCCATCTCCACGCCCCCGATGATTTCCTCCAGCATCTCGGGAGCGAGGGCGTATTTCTTCATCAGACGGCGCACATCGTCCGCAAACGAGGATTCGTTAGGCCGCGGCGTCCGCACCCATTCGCGCCACTGGCTCAACCGGCGCCTTTTTTCCTCCACCGTAAGATCGACATCATCGGCAATGTCGTCGATCACGCGGCAAAATGCGTAGAAGGTTGTGATATCGCGACGGCGTTCGCGCCCAAGTGAAATAAAGGCGAGCGCAAGGTTCGATTTGCTGGTCCGGGTAATTTTAGCCGCGTTCACAGCCCTGCTCGGTGCAGTTTAATATTCAATCCACGCCTGTTGATAGACATGGCCAGTTTCGCCCCGACGGAACAAACACACCCACGACGCCAGCAACCAGCCGGTGATAATGCCGCGGAAGAAAACAAAAATCGATTTCCAAATTATCATCGCGATCAGGCGGTCGGCGATGGCGCCGCGCACGATTGCATCCGCCACCGTCAAAAAGAAAAAGTGGATTCCGCAAATCAGGAGAAACCAGCCGAAGCGGTTGAGATTATTTCCAATGAATTCGCGATGCGCGCGGATGGCGCCGCGCAGGGTTTCGTTGTGAAGCGCGAGGGAGATTTGCACCGAACTGAAAGCGATGATCAATCCGCACATCACCGCGCGCTCGATCGGGAGATAATCAAGCACGTCGGGAATATTCATGAAGTAAGCCAGCAACAATGGGAGTCGCACAATCACCGTGCTCACGACCACGACAATGCCGGCCCACTCCAAAACATAACTGAAACGGCGCATGGCAAAGCGGAAGAGTTCGCCTTCCTCGAAACTTAAGCCGCGAATCCAGGCGAAGCAGACCGCGATCAAATAAATCTGAATGTAAACGCCGAAAAGATATTCAAAAATGAACGCGACCGCATCGACGCTGGCGGAAATTTGCAAGACGCCTTGCGCGGGAAGCAATCCGCCCCATAGCGGCAGCGCCCAGTAAACAATCGGTTTGAGCAGCGCCGCCACCGCGCTGAGCAGCAAGATCAAATAGAAAAGGTAACCCCAAAAGCGAAATCGCTTATGCAACGCGCGAACGAGCGCGCCGTGCAAACCCCGCCAGTTGATCAACATCAGCACAGCCGCGATTGCCGATAACGGGTAAGTCGTAGTGGCACTGTCGAAAATCCCAGCGACGCCTTCGAGCGCCGGAATCGGCGCTTCCTGCCACACCTCCATGAATGTCGGCCAATGCCAGGTTGCCAGCGAAGTTATCTGGGTTAGATCGAAATCGGCCGTGCTCTGAATCGGTGTGAACGTGGAAAATTGAAAAACAAAATAAGCAAATCCGAGCAGAACAAATGTGAGCCAGACCCGTTGGTAGCGGAGCAGACAACGAAATCCATCGCGCAGCGGCACGCGGACCGGATTAAAGAGCAGCACGATGACGTAGCCGCTTAACAACCCGATCAGCGGGTAAACGCGGGACAAACCCGTGAACATCTTTTGGCCTAACGAATCAATCCCCAGTGCGGAATGAACGGCCAGTAAACAAACGATCCGCGTCCGACCAAATTCCTTTCCGGCACCGGCCCCCACCAGCGGCTGTCAAAACTGTTGTAGCTGTTGTCGCCCATCGCAAAATAGCTGTGGTCGGGAACTTGAAACGTTTTCGTCGGATCGGACATGGCCAAATGCCCCGGACCATAACCTCGATATCCGTCTCGCCCCTCCATCACTCTCTCGAAACCAAAGCCTTCCACAACCTTTCCATCGACGAACAACTTCGGCGGCTCGATCCGCAGCGTGTCCCCAGGCAAACCAGCCAAACGTTTTATGTAGAACTGAGTCTGATCGCCAATGTCGGGAATATTTTTGGTGCGAAAAACGAATACATCGCCGCGATGGGGCTTGACGAAGTTGTAACTAAATTTGTCCACGAAGACCTGGTCACCCGTATCGACCGTACCGCGGGCGATGACTTGGCCGCGTCGATAGCGGATTCCCGGTGAGACCCTAAAGTCGGCTCCCAATTGCTCAGGTGGACAATAAACCCGGTATTTTTCGTGCTCACAGATGATCCGCGACCAGGTGAAGAAAAAGAAAAACTTCTGACGTTGAACTTGCAGGACCTCGTCGTCTACGCGGGAAACCACGTTGATGTAGTTGCGCCCGCGAACGATGAACTCGGCGACTTGCTGGAGAATATTTGGCGGCTCCGACGTCATCGGGCGCCCGATAATGCCGTTGAGCGTCGGTTGCATCGAACCGGTCGGAATTTTGAAAGGCTGCAAGAAATAGGAACGAATACCGACCGCAACGACGATCGCGACCAGAATTACTTCACAATTTTCCCGCCAGTGCGACTCCCACGTCACCGGCGTGAGCCGATGCAGTTTCGCGTCCAGTTCTTCGGCGCGGCCTTCGATTTGTTTGCGATCGCGCTGGCGCAATGCGGCATGTAGCCGGCGGATATCCGCGCCAATCAAATCATACGTTTCCGTGTCCAGAATATCGCGTTTGTAGCGCAAATATTTCTGGGCATGGCGCAACAACAGTTTGCTGTGTTTAACGTAGCGCGGCGCGAACATGAGCTAAATGATGAAGCCCGAATGTCGAATGACGAAACAATAACCAAGCTCGAATGATTCAGAATTAGTCATTTCGGATTTCCTTCGTCATTGGTCATTCGGATTTCGTCATTTCAAAGCACGGTTACTGCGCTTTGAGCACCTCAATGAAAGCTTCCTGCGGAATGTTGATCTTGCCGATGCTCTTCATTCGTTTTTTTCCTTCTTTCTGTTTCTCCAGGAGTTTGCGTTTCCGGGTGATGTCGCCGCCGTAGCATTTCGCGGTCACGTTTTTTCGCAAGGCCGAAACGCTCTCGCGTGCAATAATTTTTCCACCGATCGCTGCCTGGATCGCCACCTGATAAAGCTGCCGTGGAATCACTTCCTTCAACTTCGATGCCAGTTGACGTCCCCTGCCCTCCGCGCGGCCTTTGTGCACAATCGTCGAGAACGCGTCGACCGGCTCACCATTCACCAGCAGATCTAGCTTCACCAATTTCGCCACGCGATAACCCGCGTGCTCATAATCCATCGAACCGTAACCGCGGGTGATCGATTTAATCTTGTCGTTAAAATCGACCAGGATCTCGTTCAACGGCAGCTCGCAATGCAACATCACCCGCCGCGAGTCGAGCGTCTCGGTATGGTCCATTTGTCCGCGTTTTTCCAAAATCAACTGCAACAGATCGCCGATGTTTTCGTTCGGGCAAAGGACGTAGGCTTTCACGATCGGCTCGCGAATTTCTTTGATCTGGCTCGGCTCCGGTAGATGCGCGGGATTGTCGATCAGGAGCGTCTCGCCGCGCGTCGTCTCCACTTCGTAAACGACGCTCGGGCTCGTCGCGATGATGTCCATGTTGTATTCGCGGCGCAATCGCTCCTGGATGATTTCCATGTGGAGCAGCCCGAGAAATCCGCAGCGAAAACCAAATCCGAGCGCGACTGAGCTCTCCGGCGTGTAAATGAACGCTGAATCGTTCAAGCGCAGTTTCCCGATTGCTGTTTTCAAATGTTCGAAATCACCGGTGTTGATCGGGTAAATCCCGCTGAAGACCATCGGATGAATTTCCTGAAACCCGGGCAACGGTTCGCGCGCGGGATTGCGTTGATCCGTGATCGTGTCGCCGATCTTCATGTCGGCGGTGCTCTTGATGTTGGCGATGAAATAGCCGACGTCGCCCGCACTCAGCCCGGGCTGCACCAACATTTTCGGCGTAAACACGCCCACTTCCTTGATCTCGTAGCGCGAGTCGTTGCTCATCAGGTTGATCGCGTGATTCGCTTCCATCGTTCCCGAAACGACGCGCACGTAACCGACCACGCCGCGATAAACGTCAAACACCGAATCGAACACCAGGGCGCGTAACGTTGCGTCCTTCGGTTTCTCCGGCGCCGGAATCCGGTGCACGATCGCTTCCAATATTTCGTCAATCCCGGTTCCCATTTTCGCGCTCGCGTGGATCGCTTCTTCCGATGGGATCGCGAGAATTTCTTCCAACTGTCGATGTACTGACGCAACGTCAGCGTTTGGCAGATCGATCTTGTTGATCACCGGCACAATGGTGAGGCCTTGTTTGTGCGCGAGATGCACATTCGCGACGGTTTGCGCTTCCACGCCTTGCGCAGCATCGACAATCAACAGCGCGCCTTCGCACGCTGCCAGGCTCCGCGAAACTTCATACGCAAAATCGACGTGTCCCGGCGTGTCGAGAAGATTCAGGCGGTACATTTCGCCAGATTTCGCGCGGTAATTCATCGTCACCGGATGGGCTTTGATCGTAATCCCGCGCTCGCGCTCCAGATCCATCGAATCGAGAAGTTGATCCTGTTTCTCGCGCTCGTGGATCGTGCCCGTCGTCTCCAGCAATCGATCCGACAAAGTTGTTTTGCCGTGATCGATGTGCGCGATGATGCAGAAATTGCGCGTCAATTCGATTGCCATGAAAGCCGCACTATGCGAGCGCGATCAGAAGCGGTCAACGACCTGGCGAACTGATCGCTCAATCTGCTTCTTCCGCTTCCTCTCAATCTTAATCTTTCCTTCGTCTTGTATCTATCCAGTCAACAGATTAAAAGGAAGAGCTAGAGGAAGATACTGAGCTCATGCCGAAACTGATTCTCACCACCGAAGCGCAGGGCAAAGTTGCTTACGAATTTGCCGAGCGATCGATCACAATCGGCCGCGCGCCGGACAACATGATCGTGATCGATGATCCGTCGGTCTCGAATCGGCACGCGCAATTGGAGCTGAGCGGTGAAACTTATCGCCTCAAAGATCTCGATTCGACCAATGGCACCAAAGTTAATGGCGTTCCCATCACCGAAACGGCTTTGCGTTTCGAAGACCGGATCCGGTTCGGCGCAATCGAAGCGCGATTCGAGCTCGACGTGCGCGGCTCGCAACCGTTGCCGCAACGGGAAATCATCGAAGCCAAACCAGCCGAATCGAGCGCGGCGCCGTCGGGTTTCGGAAACGCGTCACCATTTCGGCAAAGATCGACATCTCGCGATCCGTTGCGCCTTGTCGTTCTAAGTATGGCCGCAATCGCGCTCCTCACGTTTCTCGGCAGCATGCTTGCGGTTCTGCTCATTCGCGCGCCCTGATTTGTCCCTACCATCTGCGAAAATCTGCGTAATCTGTGGATGAATGCAGAAGCGCCTATTGCTTTTCGATATCGACGGCACCCTGATTCATTCCGGCGGCGCGGGCGTCGAGGCGCTTAAGCTCGCGTTGACGGAGCGCTTCGGAATCAAAGATGATCTACACGATATCGAAATCGCCGGAATGACCGATTCCGGAATCGTGATCAGCATCCTAAGGAGCCACAAAATCCCGACGACCGCCGAAAACATCGCCGCGTTTCTCGATAGCTACGTCCATTTCCTTTCGCTCGAATTACCCCGCCGCAAAGGAAAACTTCTTCCCGGCGTGCTCGAGTTGCTCGAACGATTGAAAACGCGAAAACGTCTCGTGCTCGGCCTGCTCACCGGCAACGTCTCGCGCGGCGCACAACTCAAACTCAGTCATTACGGTGTCTGGCATTTTTTTGAATTCGGCGCCTTCGCCGACGATCACCACGATCGGAACCAACTCGGAGCATTTGCCCGCGCGCGCGCGAAAGAAAAGCATGGGCGCGAATTTTCTGCGGACGAGATCGACGTCATCGGCGATACGCCACGAGATATCGCCTGCGGAAAAGCGCTCGGCGCGCGCACCATCGCGGTCGCGACCGGCACGTGGAGTCGCGAAAAACTCGCGGAACATCATCCTGATATTTTGATCGATGATCTTTCCGATGTTGACCGTCTAATTGATACGCTCGGTTGGTGATCGACCAGCGATGCTTGGGAGAAATGAGAAAGACGGCGCCAGTTTCCCGTCCTATGCCACCAAAAGAACAACCAAATGTTTTGCCGCTTGAAGGGGAGATCGACCTCCACGTTTCGCCGGAGGTCGCGGAATCGTTGCGTACGATGATTGCCAAGAAGCCGAAAGTCGTGGTTGTCGATCTTGCCAAAGTCACTTACTTCGACAGCTCCGGCCTCGCGGTCCTCATTGAAGGCATGCAAAAGGTTCAGGAATACGGCGGCCAATTCGCGCTCGCCAGCGTTCAGGAAAGCGTCCAACATATTCTCGAGATCGCCCGCCTCGACCAGGTCTTCCAAATCTTCCCAGACGTCGGTTCGGCGCTCGCCGCGCAGTAACTCATTCTCTAGCGAAGAAATCGCCGTGATTCTTTGCGACCTTTCGTCTAGTTCTCATTAGGTCCATCGAGACAGACTTATGACCAACGCTTCCCAATATTCCGCACCGGAAATGTCGTGGCGCCTGCGACTCATGCGAATCTTCTTATGGATTTCAGTACTCGGATGGGGAATCGTAGCCCGACGTTGGATCATGTGTGATTGGTTCCGAGTCGGGTTGATCGCGGTGGGATTCCTTGCATCCGATTCGCGCGATCAGTCTTCCCATTACGGCACGGAAAAGTTCTACCGTTTAGCACCTTGAAGTAAGATCCCGAGGGTTTGCTCGACGTTTTTGGAAATGTCGAACTGCGATGCGCGCTCGAGAATTGGCCATCTTGCGGCAGCGCGGCGTAATTCGTCGGACCAGAACTCAATTGCGTCGCGCAATGCCGAGACATTGTTTGGAAGATCGACAATTGATCCGTGGATGCCGTTCTCGATGATTTCGCTGAACCCGTTGTCGCGCGTGGTGATTACCGGCAATCCACAGGCGAGCGCTTCCAGACACGCGTTTGAAGACGGATCGTAAATGCTCGGCAAAATGAAGATGTCGGCGGCAGCGTAGATTGGTCGGAGATCGGCGACTTCGCCAAGAAAGCGTACCGGCTCTTCAGTAAAAAAACGTTTCGGCTTGTAATCGCGCTCGTTTCCACGGCCGGCGACGAGCAAACGCAGTTTGCGGTCGCGACACAGCTCCATCGCTTCAATTGCGAACCGCAAACCTTTTCGCTCCCAACCCGAGCCTGCGAAGAGCAGCGCAATCTCGTCCGGCTTCAATTTCAAATCATTTCTCGATTTTTCGCGCAACTCGGGATCAAAATGGAATCGATCGAGCGGGACGCCGTTACGAACGATGGCGATCTCGGTCGCGGGATAACGATAAAGATCGACAATCTCTTTCTTAACCATTTCCGAATTCGCAATGACGCGGCCCGCGCCGCCTTTCGCTAAGAGCGCGTCCTCGAGCTGCAAGATGTCCCGATGCTTCCGGTTAATGCCGCGAACAAATCGTTGCAGCGGCATTTCAAATTTTCTTCGCCGGTTCAGCCATGCCTGATGCACGCCGTCGCCCGCACGATAAACATCGCAGCGCCAGACGCGCTCGAGACTCATCAAGACATCGCAACGAATTTGCGGACGCAGCTTCTCCAGCTCGTTGGCGAATCCGATCGCCGATTTCGCCTTTACTCGCGCGACCGAACCGAAACTCCACTCGTTAAGCGGCCAATCATCGTTCGCAATGAGCTGCGCTTCGTGGCCAAGATCGACAACCCCCTGCGCCAGTCGCTTCAAATAAGATTCGGCGCCGCCGCTCGGTGAATAGCCGCGACGAACAAAAGCGATTCTTAGTTTGCCGTTCGACATCAAAACTATTCGCGAGAATAATTCCAACTTGATGTTAGGCGAAACTCTAAACGCGCAGCCACCGCAAACTTCTGCTTCGACTTACGTCCTGCCAAAGCAGTTGCTCTACTCCATCTTCGCCCGAATCGGCGGTCCCGGTCTCGATACCGATTCATTTGAAGCTTTGCGTGCGTCGTATCGAGGAAGTTTTCTCGGCAAAGCGATCGCCTACGACAATCGCCAGCGCGAAATCCCTTCGCGCTTCATTCAATCGCTTCGCTGGCATCCGGTGCGGCTGCTCTCTTTTCTCGAACGCCCTTATTATTATGGGGCAAAGAAAAAATACCTCGATTGGGTCGCGTCGCGCCATCTTGACAGTAGTCGCTACGATTTCTTTCACAGCTGGTCGGGCGATTGTCTGGAAACACTGCGCGTGGCGAAGAAGAAAAGGATTCCGTCGTTGATCGAAATTCCGACATGGCACCGGGGAAGCCAAAAATCAGAAGACAGAGGACAAAGAACAGAGGACAGGCAGACTTGGAAGTCGCGATTCTTGCTCCAGCCTGAAAGGTTTCTTGAAGAATATCAGCTCGCGACGCTTGTCGTTGTTCTTTCCGAAAAGGCGGCCGAATCTTTTCGGATCGCAGGTTTTCCGGATGAAAAATTATTTTATCTGCCACGCGGCGTCGATATCGAGCGTTTCAAGCCGGGAACGCGTCCGCCAATTTTCCGCGCAATTTTTTCGGGCGCACTGATCGAGCGAAAGGGGATTCATCATCTCCTCGAAGCATGGCATCGATTGAATCTGCGCGACGCCGAACTCTGGCTTCTCGGCAGCGTTCACGATGAAGCCAAGCCGTATTTGAAAAAATTCGGGCGCGAGAATGTTCGCGTTCTCGGCTTCAAGCGCGATCTCGAGAATTATCTCAATCAAGGATCCGTTTACGTTTTTCCTTCGCGGTTGGAAGGCAGCGCCAAGACGATTTACGAAGCGGCCGCTTGTGGTTTGCCGATGATTACCACCCGCGAAGCCGGCGACGTTGTGCGCGACGGCGTGGAAGGAATCATCGTCCAGCCCGGCGATGTCGATGCAATCGCGGCGGCGGTTGAGCATTTGTCTCGCCATCCTGAGATTGTTGCGAGCATGAGCACCGCTGCCCGACAGC